>Ga0105239_10000350_pt1 | contig 67698 bp, 78 predicted proteins | sample KBSC44metaG_FD_92761 | JGI IMG/M metagenome (GOLD analysis project Ga0105239, IMG submission 92761) | Corn rhizosphere microbial communities from Kellogg Biological Station, Michigan, USA - KBS C4-4 metaG | ecosystem: Host-associated > Plants > Roots > Rhizosphere > Soil | place: Michigan, USA...
AATTTAAGTCCAACCAAACAAAAAAAAACTCTCCTTAGTACCCAAAGGCACCTCCAAAAAACCCCAGAAGTTTCCCGACGTAAAAAACGGAGTCCCTATACCAAGCTAAATGATCTTCGTGATGGGCTAGGCCCCCCCCCCCCCCCCCCAGCGTCCCCCGTGGCTGGGATCCGTTTTGGCTCCGGGCCGTGATACCCCTGCGAACCGTTCGGATGCCCGTTCCCCCCAGCTTCCTCAACTTTACTTCTACTACCATCGTTAACAGCGCTTGATTGGCGTGAAGCGTCTCGCAAGACTAGGTCTTCGACCTCCTTCTCCATCACTGTGTTCTGAGTGGCAGGCTGATTGTCATGCGTCCATTTGCAGGCCTCTCTGCGCGCAAGATGTCTTCCCAGCAACCTTTGATAGTGCTCTATTGGTAGCTGGAGACCAGGGCATTGTCGGCAGTCAACAACTGGGATTATGGCCCTGTTTCCTTTTCTTGAAACGGGCCATACTGAAAATTGTGAACAACCACCATCATCTCCTCAAGTGGCATGGTGTTTTCGATCTAACTTGGATTGTGCTATTTCTCAAAGAGGCTCTCTTCGTCAATTTCGCAACCCTTCGTCCAGCCATAATGATAACCCTAGTGCCGCACTTCTCATTTCATTTCTATATCTGAAAACCTCCTCTAAACAGCTATTCATTGAGCTTACAATCGCAGACTGGTCACTCAATATGGGTCTTCTACATGCTCTGGTTGCCCGAGTGCCCCTGATCGCAGCAGATAAAAAAGGCCCAGTGGTCAACCTCGTCTCATGGGTGTCGTTGACGACCATGTGTCTAGCAGTGATTACGGTTCTTGTTAGCAAACTCTTGGTCCTGCGAAGACTCAAGTGGAATGACTCTGTCATTATTGCGGCTCTGGTACGTACAAACTCTAGCTTTTATTTGCCATTTAGTACTCCAGTCGTACTGACATCTCGCCAACAAGTTGTTTTCCATCGGATTTACCATCAGTGTAAACAGCCAAGTCAACAATGGACTGGGGTCGAAACTATCGACTGTCAGGACTGAAGATTATGAAAACTTCCAGAAAGCAGGATACACATGGAACATTCTTTACATCCTCGGTATTTGCTTGGCTAAGTTATCAACACTGTCTTTGCTTCTCGCCCTCGCCCCGAACAAAAGTTACCGTGTCCCTATGTTGGTCATCGGGGGAGTTCTTGCGGCTTGGGCAATCGCTTCTATATTCAGTAGCGCATTTCAGTGCTCACTTCCCCACCCTTACTTGATCAACACAGGAACCTGTTTCCATCAGACGCGATTCTGGGCATCATTTGGAGTGATCAACATCATCGCAGACGCGGCGCTTATGATACTCCCTGTGTATCTAGTATACAACCTCCAGCTGTCTGTGAAAAAGAAGACTGCTGTGTGTTTTGCATTCTCTTTCCGTGTGTTGGAGATCGGGTGCACGATATGGCGTTTGACACAACTTGAAAAATTCTTCGACCGGAACGCAGATGTTACGTTCGACAGCTGGCTGCCAACGATCGCGACTGTACTTGAACTCTTCTTCGGCGTGTTCTCTTCCTGTGTACCACATCTGCGCCCTTTTATGGAATCGATTCAAGCAGGATATCTATCCGGGGTCATGACAGATGGCGACCCACGGTTTGGCTACGGAAACGACAGCTACTTGATGGGCAAGACGGCTCAGAGCAAGGTCGCTTCTCAAGTCCGAAGTCAGCATATGAAAAGCGAGCACCGAGGTGAAAGTTTGGACCTGCCCAGACATGGAACAATAGACGCAGCGGGCCGTAGAGACGACATTGGACAGGCACTGACAAGTAATCGAACCGTACACACTGTCAGAGGTGGCCCGGTAGTTGCGAAGGAGAGCTTAGCAACAGGGAGGAACAGGAGTGAGAGCCTTGGCTCTGATGGTGCTGTGAGTCATGGTAGTGATGGAAGCAAAGCCATGATCATCAAGACAACAAAGGAGTGGAGTGTAAGCTACCAGGACGCCTAGAACTTGCGGCAGAATCTCTTGTATACAAACTTTACAACGTCTTGCTGTAGGTACGAGTATCACCCGGGGACCCTCAAACAGTCCCCTGGCAAATAAAAGAGGTATACATGGTGGTTTTTGGATGGGGCGGATGTATATTACAATATTGGTTAGAATCGAGCGCCTGGCATTGCTCTACGACTTGAACATTGCAGAGCAGGCAAAAAGGGTTTCCCATTCGAGTCAATCTCGGAGGAAGTGTGCATTGTCTCTTTTGGTCGTACAGCGAGGTTCCTGCGTTGGATAGGTCAAACTAGATAGATTGGAGGATACAATGAGATCGACATACGAAACATCGTGATGCAGCGAGTCATGGACTCAGAGCAGCAGACTAAAGCGCAACTAAAAGGCCATCACACTGAGTTCCCGCGCGATCGAACCAATCTGAAACTGACGCGGGAGAAAGAGCGGCTATTTCTCAGCATCCCAGACGTGCTTGGGTATCCTTGTTGTTGGCCATCTCCAGGGGAGCCGGTTTTCTCCGGCGATGGCTTTCAAGGAACCGGCAACGACAGCCTTCCAAAATTTCCCCTGAAATCGACAGTCAAGGAGAAGTTGTGTACCTCAACCGAGACCATCCCGCGCAGCGACTCCCGAGTACCGGTTACTGGTTGCATCCAGTCGTAAACTCCCAGGGTTTTCTAGACGATCATGGCGCCGTGGGTTTAAACTCACCGGGAATTGCCGGTATAAGTGTCCTCCAAACGTGCAACGATTCTGACGAGAAGCTCTCTAGAAGTCACCTAACCCGCTCTTCTCAACAATTCGGAGCACACCACCGGAAATATCCTGTAGCTTATCCGTCTACCTGCAGTTTCTCAACGCGGGCCTCGCAAATGTTGAAGCCACATCAACGTACCTGCAGTAGTCAATTCTCTAGTTTTTCTTTCCGTGAAATCTCGAGCCTTCGGCTGGAATACGAACATTGAACAAGGCCCCAGGGGCCAACAGGGAAATGATGGCAAACATGGATTAGGAGCACTCCGTGTCGAAAGGATGGTACTGGTAAGGTGCAAGGAGTAATCTGCGCACGTTGGCAAGCATCTTGATCCGGAGCGGGGCCTTGACGTGCAGCACCGTGATGTTTTTTACCTCTGTAAAAATAAGGTTTATACATATTATCAGACAGTAGATGTTGCAGTCACAAGATGTCACGTTGCTGGCCGGTTCAATAGGCGGTCTTCAGGATTCGAAGGGGCCAATTTCGTTGTGACAGCATCAAAGGGCGGCCAGTCGGGCCAGGGTGCCTCGCTGTGGAACTTTGGTAGCGTGAAGGCCCTGTCGAGGATCGAAGTCAGGGAAACCTGGGAGACCTGTGATGATCAATACTCGGAGGTGCCGCTTTTGTGTGATGCGTCATCTTGGTGTGATCGGCAGATAGTGGCTAGCACCCTATTCAAACTTTACGGATAGCCGTACATGTAGCACCGAATAAGTGGGATACTGTTCAGGCTTTCCTAATAATGGCTGGCTCATACGATGTCGCGTGAGCTGATTGAAACTGTTGCCAAGCGTGTTTTATGCCAAGATCTCGTGTTAGGGCAGAACTTGGGCATTTGCCGACATCCGAAGAATATGCCGATTGCATGGTGCGACTTTTCTTTCAAGTAAGCTTTACTTACCACCTCGGTCTTCATCTCGCCCTGCTTCGTACATGCGCCATCGCCAACTTCAGCCTTGCCTCCCAAACGTAATCATCAATAAAATTCCCAATGGGTTAAGCTGTACTGGCCACTCAGTTGAAGAGCTCTGGCAATAATATTCCCCAAGTGGCCCAATACGAGCTGCGGGCGATGACCAACTGTGGTATAAGCTCTGCTGACAAAATTCCCAAGTCGCCATGTCATCTCCCCATGGGGAGTGGAATGCAAAAGGTGGTGGTTGAGTGAACAGAATGTTCGATCTCATTTCCCATTCTGTACGAGCACATCGTCATAGGTCAAGTGATCTACATTGAAGCTGACAATCCCAAGTCGACATTGTTTGGAAATGCCCGCGCCCTTCCGGTAGGTCCGTGACTTTAGTCACCATGATTTTTGCCCCACAAACCTACCTGGGTACGTACTTGGAATGCCTCTCAAATCCCAAGGCCACCAGCGGTGGACAGTGATGAGCCAATATTCCATGGCTAGGGCTTGTCGATTGCTTGTCTGTGTGCCAGTGTCCGCGACATTCGTTATACCAGGTGCTGGTCAGTGCATATTCTACCATCTCAAGCGGAACAATATGAAAGTTAGGACAAGACCACAAGGATGTGGCAAGCGAGCCTCATTTCGATGTCACACGATTCATTACCATACTCCTGCTTACATGACAACTGGAGAAATAACTCATTTTGCCATCTTATTGGGCATCTGATGCGGAATCCCCATACTTCACGTTGTCGCATCCGCGCCTCTCCGCTATTCGAGGTAACCTGAACTACCCCTTGCTCGTCCACGTGCCGTGGAATAGTTTTCGTCAAGTGGAGGAAGTGCCTGTGTATAAGAATCAAATGATTCCCGTGCGCATCTCTCGGTATTGAATCTCGATCAGACACCGAACGCAAAACTAAAGCGAAAATGGGCTATTTGAAGGCACCTACATTCTCGAAGCCAAAGCTGACTCGCGAGTCGCTTGGCCTGACCACATGGGTTAAATATGACAAGTTCAACCCCCATTCTGAAATCTCAACGGACGCGAGAAAGTCACTGGCGGACTTGGACTATTCTCCTCTACGCCGAGTAACATGGCCGTCTTTCTGGATGGGCATTCTCATCTCGATGGGTGGATTTATTTTCGGTTATGACACTGGTCAAATTTCAGGTTTCCTCGAAATGCCAGACTTTCGAGAGCGTTTCGGTCAGCGCCATTCCGACGGGACCTTCTACTTTAGCAACGTCCGTGCTGGGTTGATTGTCGCCTTGGTAAGTGTTCATAATTCTTACAGCCACTAAAGCATACTGAGATTTGCAGCTCTCCATTGGTACATTATTCGGTGCCCTGATTGCCGGCCCTGTTGCAGATATCATTGGTCGAAAGCCAAGCGTGACCCTTTGGTGTGGTATCTTCTGCGTGGGCAACATTGTCATGATATCCTCAGAGTACCACTGGTATCAAATGATGATGGGGCGTTGGGTGGCTGGGCTTGGCGTCGGTGCGCTCTCATTGTTAGTGCCGATGTACATGGGTAAGCCGCTGAAGCCAACGAGCTCAAATGGTGGTCGCGGAGCATATATGCTGATAAGATTTAGCTGAGACCGCCCCCCGACATATCAGAGGTGCATTGATCTCAACTTACCAGCTCTTCGTAAGCGCCGACTATATAATGTGCCTTGGGGCTGTATGCTGACTAAAGACACATAGATCACCTTCGGCATTTTCCTTGCTTCTTGTATCAATTTCGGGACCTACGAACACCAACGCGGCAATTCGGGCTCCTGGAGGATTCCATTGGGGGTCGGATTCATCTGGCCGCTCATTCTAGGTGGCGGAGTGCTTCTCTTCCCCGAAACTCCTCGCTTCGATTACCGCAAGGGAGAAATAGAACGAGCCAAGCAAACCATGCTGAAGGTATATGGAGCACCACCAAACCACTATAGCGTGCATCTCGAATTGGAAGAAATTGAAGCCAAACTACGGGCCGAAGCTGTTCAAGAAGGGTTTATCCGAGAATGGATTCATATGTTCTCTGCCCCGAAGATGGCCCAACGCATTGCCTTGGGAATGCTTTTGCAAATGTTTCAACAGCTTACAGGTGCGAAATTGACTGACAAAGCTTCAAAGAACTTCACACTAATCGATCTTATAGGCGCAAATTACTTTTTCTACTATGGCACGACCATCTTCCAGGTAAGCCAGCCTCGTCATATCCAACCCGAATGGGACTTTGGCTCATTGATTATAGGCTACTGGTATCAACAACTCCTATGTCACCCAAATGATCTTGAACGGCATCAACTTCGGCACGACATTCTATGGTCTCTATATTGTTGAGCACTATGGTCGTCGTAAATCACTCATTGTCGGGGGTCTATGGATGTCTGCCATGTTCTTCATCTTTGCCAATGTAGGACATTTCTCCCTCGACCGGGATGACCCTCAATCCACCGAATCTACTGGTACCGCTATGATTGTTATCGCGTCGTTCTTCATTTTTGGTAAGTCACTGCCCTGCATCCTGCAGTGTTGCCAACCCTCGACTGGAGCGTCTCGTCTCCCGGTCACTTTGCATTGATTTGAGGATGGTACTGATGCTCGTCACTTAACAGGCTTCGCTACTACATGGGGACCAATGGTACGTTGAAACTTCCACTGCTATCGTAGCCATTGCAACAAAACACTAACATATCCCTCCAGGTCTGGACCATAATAGGAGAACTTTTCCCCGGAAGATATAGGGCCAAGGGCATGGCCCTTAGCACGGCCAGCAACTGGTTCTGGAACTTCCTGATCGCATTCTTCACGCCCTTCATCACTGGCGACATCGACTTCCTGTACGGCTATGTGTTCGCAGGCTGCAACCTGGTCGGTGTGCTGTTGGTCTACTTCTTTGTCATGGAAGGCCAGGGCCGCACTCTCGAGGAGATTGACACCATGTACCTCACGGGGGTCAGGCCTTGGAAGAGCTCCAAGTGGATCCCCCCTCCGCCCGAAGAGATCGCGAGGATCAGGAGAGAGGCCGGGACCGCAGAGGCAGCCGAGGCCGGCGAGATCACGCCCGCCCCTGCAGCCGCAGCTGATGTTGCCCGAGACAGCGAGAGCACTGAAGCTGAGAAGGAGCTTGAACACCGTGTGTAAAAGTCCTCAGGACTGCCAGACCCTTCGACAATACCCTGACGATAGTGCTAAGAAGTATAGCACTGGTTGAGCGCCAAAGGGGTCTGATGAAACTAGCGGGATACAAATTTGCAAAAGACAAGAACGTACTAACAACTCGTCCTGGCATTGGCGTTTGCCCGGGTGGAGTCAAGACTATTACTGAACCACACGATCTGACAAATCTAAGGACGAGGAAGCAACTGAGGCGGAGCACACCAAAGCCTTGAGGCCATCATCATTGAAACCAATTTCCGTTCGCTAAATACTAACTACGACATATTTGATACCCAAAAGACATGAAGACATTCGAAGGTTGGGACTAATTATATATATATGCAAGCAGTTATTACTGTATTAATGTACCTAATATACCAATGATTTGAACCTTGAAGTTGCAAAGGAGGAAGAAATCACGTGGTCGATTTGGATACTTTTGATCGGAGCTTTGAGCGAATCATACCCCCTGAGTATGTAGGTATTGAAAAGCCGTTGTTAGTTGGGACATCGTGTTCACCCCATCCATGTATTGGTACCTATGTAGGTAGGTATCATGTCGTTGGAAATTGGCATCCGTTCTTTTGCTACATAGCAGCCCCTTCCACACCCGGTTCAAAGTGCTCAAGTAATAGTCTTCATCAATGGCTATGAAGGGCTCCGTGCGCCCCACCATGGTATTTAGCACTCGCACCTAGGTGATGATCCAAGGGAGCATGTTCTCGCAAAATGGGGAGAATGCACCCACCATATTTACCTTGAGGTTGCGAGTTCGCATTCAGTAATGTCTCGCAATAGCGAGTCAGGAGACAAAGCAGACTAAAAGCTGGGAATGAGCACTGAATTACGGCACTTAAAGAACTACAACTGGACATTCTCTCCTTGGTGAAAATATTTGGGCATCATTTCAATCTTATTGGGTTGGTACAACCCTAGTACAAGGTACATTTTAATTCGTGAGAAAGCATTGCTTCTCCTGCGGGTGCACAAGAAGCAGTATCTCAGCGATTCATTTCATACACATTCTCATAAAGTTCGTCCCTATTCTCCATCCTGGCTTCATCGCTTGACCATCAAAAATGCCTGACCATCGGTAAAAGATACTGAGTGTTCGGTTTTCATTGTCGTAGCTCGATGAAGACGGTGTCTTGTCTGATGGATTGCGTAGGTGAATTGATTTACTTCTGTTCAAGACGAAAGAAAAGTGTCAGTCCAATCATGTACATGGAACATCGTCATCATGCCCCTTGAAACTCGACGGAGGATGGGACAAGGCACATACCCCGCAGGAAGCGCAGGTGCAGCCAGAGCCGCAGTTGCAGGTGGAAGGACCGGAGCACTGGCAAGGACCCATTTTGCTGGATTGGTGGTTTTGAAGGGAGGTTTTTGAGATTTTGGAAGTAGAAAGACTTTGATTGTGATTGAGTTATCGAGTTGCTTGGATGGCGTTTTCGAGATGGAGGAAAGGATGAAGTTGTGGTCGATTATATACATCAGAGGGGACGTCCAGAGGCGCACAGGCCCCCCCAGGCGAGCCAAGCCCTCTGCGTGCTTTGTGCGTAGTGGCGTCCAATCCAGGGTCTCTTTCAGGGACGCAGCCAATCATGGGCTGGCGAGCTAAACCTTGAACGTCGCTACGCACAAACCTCGCAAGCCTGTCACAGGGAGTGGCGCTCTCCACCAATGGCTGTCCTTCAACGCACAAGTCACTCGTGAACCCCCGCGGGATCTGGCTTCGTTGTTCATCTTTTCGCCCTCGTTTCTCCCTCGTTCTTTCACAATCCCTGTGTCAGATCATTTGTCACACTGGGTGACCAAATCCTTCCAAGGCTGGTACCCACCGTAATCTTTGGTATTGAATCGGGAGAATGGCAAACTCCGTCTTGGCCGTCATTGCCCCGCATCGAAAAGCGGCAGGAGCGTTCGTGGAACGCTTGTCGAGCGGGAAGGAGCACACCAGGCTCGCCGCACGTGATGGCCCTCAGTGCAAGGGCATGGCGTACGTCATGTCATGCTCGAAATCAGCACAAACCTCACGACGCGAGAAAGTTGTAGGCCCGACTCAGAAGTTGCTGACAGTGCGAAGTTTTGAGAACGGGCCTTCTGCTCCAAGACATTCCTTCGGTCGAGTGTCTCAGCGGTGGCCCTCTCAGAGTAGGTGTATCACCCGGCCCTTGTCCTCACCCGCCAACCATCGTCCGCTGGCCATAACTGGATCAACATAAGCATGGCCAACCAGCTCGTAGAAGTCCTCCTTGTGATGCTCAGATAGTCCAGCTGACTTTCTAAGGATGGCGGGTAGTGTACAGCCTTCCAGATGCCATATCGAATCGCCAACCTCCGCGCTTCGATGTGCCCACCCGAGTAGGATCCCGTCACTGATACACATGAGGCGAAGGCCCTCCTGAAGCACCGATGCGATCGATTCCAAGATTGGGAGAAAGGACATCCCTCGCCGCCTGCTACTCGTTTCGCCTGACGAGGAATACTCCTTCCACGCCGCTGGAATCCGTGTTTCGTCCAATAGTCCAGATGATCGGACCCGCATGGCAGGTCGTCCGGCTACACCGTTAGAAGTTGCTTCCAGGTTCAGCCCGAAGTTGGTGAAGAACTTTCGATGCCCGACTAACCACTTCCACACACTCTCGTGGCCGCTGAGTTGGTAATACTCTTCGGGCAGCGCGTACAGGAGATGGAAGAAATCTATCCCATTCAGATGGCCGAAAGTCTGGTTGTGAGAGATCAAAAGCAATCGACGGAATGCCTTGGCCATGACATCTGATGGGCCCCTCTCCATGGTAAGGAAACCTTTTGCATTGTTGTTGTAGTTATTGTCGTCGTCGCCAATGTCCCCATCTAGAATGTCCCCGACAACTGTGATGTACCCTTCCCTTACTCCTTTCAACGTCAATTTCCTTTCGTTGAATTCGAACGAGTCTGGGATATCCTCATTCATGCGGGCAGAAGCAGCAAACGCTCGTCTCCTTTCCCAACCCAGATTGGCATCCTTTCCGCAGATGTAAGCGATCAAGTTTCTATCAAATGCATCGACCTTGAAGTGGAAGTAGTCGGGACACCAGGATGGCAGAGTCTCCTGGCCGGCAAGTGTGCTCCTCAGAAAGATGAGGTCAACTGAGGCGTACCAATTGATGTAGTTGGCCGTCATCTCTAAGCAAAGATCATGCTCCGAAATATTTTCCGCGTAGTTGGGCTCCTGGACGAAATCTGCCCAGTCAGATGCTAGGCCCAGGAGACCGTACACCTTATCTCGGAGGACGCTGGTCTCAGAGGCGCTCGTGAGTTCCAAGATCTCCATCAGTCGCGGCTTCTGCTGTGCCCTACAAGCCGCCCGCACGGACAAGACCTGCTGCGCAAGAGGAGGTTTCCCCATCGTCCCTTCGATTTCCTGACCGTGATCGCGCACGAGGAGTTCAACGGGTCGCAATTCGAACGAATACGGCCCCCAGAAGATGCGAGTTCGCCTCGCCGCGGCGATCTCCTGAATGATCCAAACGCGACTCCAATATGGCTGTTTAAGCATTCTCTCCAATCCAGCGAAGGCTGAAGCGCTGGGCTCAACATGCCCCTTATTCTTGTTACTCCCCGCCGGATCTTTCGTATGCTCGACAAGCTTGTGCAAGTGCTTGACATCATCCTCAATTGACCCGCCGATGCCATCTTGCCCAAGCCATACGACGACCTCCTTGGCAATGCGATAGATGGCAAACATTCTCGTGACCTCCTTGGATTTCTCAATCGCATTGCCTTGGTCGATCGAGATGGCGTCTACCCATATCACCGAGATTCCATCCTGGAGCAATCGCTGAAGTGCAGCTGCCAGATTCGGAGTCACTGGGAACTCCTCTCCGTTCACCTCCGTGACCACCAGGGCCTCTGTTCGACTCATTCCCCATGAGTACGAGAGTGCAGCATACTGTGGTCTTTGGCTCAACTTGGCGTGGAACAACTCGAATCGAAGAGCACCATTTTCAGCGCCTGGGCCTGAGAGAAACCTGAGAAGACGGATCTGTCCTTCCTCTAATGGTTCGTATCGAAAATTTGAAGACGACCTCGCCGTCGTCATCTTCACCGCCTGACACACCCAACCTGAACTTCACCCACATCAGGGTCACTGGGTAGAATTTTGAAAGCTACTTAGGTGCCTAGTTTTCCGACGACAGATAACTTAACATGGCCACCGGGGACATGTTACATATCGACCTATTGATATTGATATCAAGGCTATCGGCTATGTGCTTGGAGGAGTGTGGCTCACCTCCGTCTTCTCCGCTGATGGCAGCGCCAAGGTCTTCGCCAAGAGGTGAGGCAAGCAGACCACTTGGCGTGCGTATGACACGTCGACACCAGATTGCAACAGAGTCATCCCTGTTATCACGATCAAGGTGCGAGACGAGTCCCAACAATTTTGTTGGGCCACGTAGGCACAGCGGACTCTAGTTAAAAGTACAAGAGTGGGAAGATCCAGGGTCGAATTTGTACGGATAAAACGTTGTTGATAATATGCGCTTGCGCGGGATGCACAGCCACAGGTTATCGTGGCCATGAAGTTCTGGAAACCCAGGAAGCCAAGCGAGAGTGCCCAGACACTCAGCCTTCTTGTTTTGGAGCACTCCCGTGATCAAGACGTCAGTGTCTCTGCCCAGAGAGAAGTATTCAAAAGGTGTCGCAATTGTCTTTGAATACAGCCTTTGGGTTAGGGTCGGTTCCCGAAAAGGAGATCACACAGCCTAGACATATCTTACTACAACCATGAACGCACAAAAACCAGGCGATGACGCCCCCCCTCCATATGCAGAGTCTGTACCGCCTGGACTATCATTCACCGCAGACTTCGGGCACTATTCACCGTTGACCGTACATATGAAGGGAGACTACCGATCCCCTGATTTCGATGTCGTAACGGTGGACAAGACACCACTTCTCCATTTCGAAACAGATTCGACTCTGATCCACCACATCACCTATATCAAGGACCTGCGACCAAATGGCCCCGGGGGAATCGCCCACACAATCAAGAGAAAAACCGATGGCGACCGGTACCTATACTCTGCCGTTTCACGGGGAAAGGATGGCGCCCGCTATCTCGAGATCGAGACCACATCGAAGATTCTGAGCACTGCCTCCACAAGGCTCGTCTTTCGAAGCACCGTTGACGGCGAGCTCGACGCCATCTACTTAAAGACAGAGGTCAAGAGGAATTGCCGAACGGCAATCGTGGAGTATCAGGGAAATAAAATTGGGGAGATCGTGCAGCTGGGCACCGACGACCGCCCGACGTTCAGCCTCGTCATCGATGTCCCCGGAGTCGATCCGCTGCTCTTTGCCTGTCTTGCTTATGTCCTGGATGACCGGCTGATGACTTCCAGGAGGCGGCTGAGGCGGCCAATGGGTGCAGGTTTCACCGGCATTGGGAAAGGTCCAGGTGCTGGGCTGGCTGGAGCATACGCAGTCGGGGGAGCAATTTGAGTTCCTCTGAGTGGATTCGTTGTGTTGAATTATCTCCATACTCCCTAATCTGAGGATCGTGAATATGTGGAAGCATGGCAAGGAGGGCCGAATGCTTCCCCATTCGTGTGCGGCGCGAGAGTCACGCCGAACAACTCGTGGAGACATTGAGCAAACCAAGAAGCGCTAACTCGGTCGTGAGTGCTATTTCGTCACGAGACAGCCACTACTCGAAGGAGAGGGCACCACCCTATCCTCCATGCCTCTCACGAAGCAGATCTGAAGTTCAAACTCAGTCTGTGCGGTTAAATCTGGAGCAGCACGTACACCTTGTAAGTGTGAATTCTGCAGAGGTACAAGCGACGACTGATCTGGGAGACGCTGCTCCCAACTCCATACAAGGGCGTATGTGGAGACATGTGGGCATGGTGATTAAGCACGGCGCCCACATGCCGGTCAGCTAGGAACGACAAGACCAATGTTTGCTGGTATTCGCAATCAGAAAGCGAATTTTGAGGTTCCTGTTTAGATGTTAGCCACGTGAGTGCGGGATAGTCCGTGTATTGTCTAAATTAACATGATCGTACCCAGACTCACCTCATATCACTTCTCTGCCTGATCGGATTCTTGAAGGATAATGAGTTGCAACCACAAGAAGTCTTAAGGAAATGAAACTAGATCCTAGATCCCAAGACATGCAGGTCATCCATCCTCTTATCTAAAGAAATCTTTCTACTTTGGTTGTCGAACGACTGAAGCCGAACCGCTATATGTTCAAATAGATCTAATGCACCTCTACCTCAACATGAAATGTCACAGCTTCACAGCAAAACGCTCCCTAAGCCACCCTCCATAACGATAGAAGAAGAATGGCACTGGAAGCAACGCCACACCTATAAAACCTAGGACGCTATTCCCCCACCCAACTCCTAGGTCTGTATACAAAGACGGCCCTGCCAATGGAAGGAAAGCTGCAAAAAGAAGGCGGAGGATCACGTTCGCGGCCAACGCAGAAGCGGCAGCCTCAGGCCCAAATGCATCCACCAGGTAGAGCTGAGTGGGCATTATAATCCAGAGCGAGCCGAATCCAAAGAAGGAGGTGCCGAGGATGGGCACGATCCAATGAGTCTGCTTCTCAGCTGCCCAGCCATACCAGAAGATACCGACGAGCACCGCAGGCATGGCCCACATCATGGGCTTCAGGCGTCCTTCAGGTCTGGGCGATTCTCCAAGTGCCTTTTGCAACTTGTCGCTCATTGTGGCAAATGTTCCGAGAGAGATGGCCATTCCAATTCCAACTCCGAGATATGACAAGCCAGAAACACCGGCGGAGAAGTGGTAATGTTCCTCAAAGATTGTTGGAAACGTGGTGAACAGCAGAAAGAGGAGGCCTAAAATGAACGCGCAGAGGAGGGAAAGGAGGAACACAATTGGCGACAGGATGAGAAGCTTTGTTGGTCGAACAATAGCGCGGAGGAATAGCTGGCGGGAGGTCAACCCTCGATCCATCTTCGAAACCAGGGCAGCATTGCCAGTTTCTTTCCGGAGGCGAGCAGCTTTCCATTCCAGCAGCACGGCGGCATTGGTCTCGCGCAGGAAGAAGATGGATATGGTAAATGACACTCCTGCCTAGGTCGAACCGTCAGCGACTCGACGATGGTAGGGGTTGTGCTCAACTTACTAGGATTATAATGATCCAAAACGTCCACCGCCAGCCAATTGATTCAGACACAAAGCCACCAATAATTGGGCCCATGACCTTGAGGGATCGTCAGTGTCATGACAGCTTGCGTGGGGTGGCTACCTACTGGTCCCAGAAGCGGTCCCACGGAGAACAGAGACATTGCTCTCCCACGCTGAGCCGGCGGGACGACGTCGGCGACGGTTCCTCCGCCAACTGTCAACGGGCCAGAGGAAGCACATCCCGCAAGGAATCGAAAAACGAGAAACATGCCGGTATCTTTGCCCAGGGCACATCCAACGACGAAGCCTATAAAAATGACATTGCAAACGTGGTAGATCACAAGGCGTCCGTACAGTTCGGATAGTGGTGCAATGAACATTGGCCCAACAGCGAAGCCGCATAGGTAAATGGACACGGTAAGAGTGACAATGGTAGAACTTGTGATATGGAACTCCTTGGCAAGCGCAGCAGCTCCAGGTGCAAACATAGTCGCGCCGAGGTTTCTGTAGGTGTAAATATTAAGTCAGTACGGGATTTGCTTCGCCAAAGGAGCGCAAGAACTGTCTTACGCCGTGAGCAAGAAAGCGCTGGCGAGGACGACTTGGGTCATGCGTTTCCATGCTGGCCAGTTCCGCGGATTTTGGGGATCGTCTGGCCCGTCCCAGTCCACGACATTGTCCTTTATCTCTTGTTCAGTTGCTACTTGGTTAAACTCGCGAGATGGTTGGTCATGGTGGCCGTCTTCTAATACGGCTGGCTTCTCACGGGCGGATTCCAAGTCGGCTGCCATGATATGCTGTCGAGGGTGCTGTGACTGTGGTCTGTTGACGCTTGTTCGTCCACTGATGCGAGGCTTGGCTTCCTATATATTTGAAGGCATGATAGGCAGCCGGACAACGTCTGGATGGGGCAGGCCGTATAGACGAGTTATAGATATACATAGTTCTTTGAACAGGGCGAATTGCGCCAGGCTACTAAATCCGCAAAATCCGTAGATGTGGAGCCTAACTGGAGATTTGTTCAAGAGAAGGGGAGCTCGGAGGGTCGGAGGGACGGATGGTCGGACGGTCGTTGCTTTCAGGATTTTCCTCTTGGGCTGCACCGCCAGACATCTTCTCTCTCTTCTTGAAGTGGGCGTGAAACTATTTGAGAGCGGACCAGGGGACAACGGTACGTTGGGAATCCCCAGAATCCCGTCTACGAGTTTGAGCCCTGAGGCGCGGCAATCTATGGACGCCATGGCCGACAATGCTCAACGCCCGCGTCCGCCACCAAATCGACGCAGAGACAAAGTCCAGCTTTCCTGCGACCCTTGCAGACACCGAAAGTATGTGCTCGATAGCGATCACAAAGTCGTGCACGCTTAATTTTGCTAGGCTGAGGTGCGACCGACAGCACCCGTGCGGAGGTTGCTCAAAGCGTGGCCTCACCAACTCCTGCAATTATGCGACAACATCTTCTTCTACGCATAATGCCCAGCGGCCCGTTGCTCCGCCACAGTCCACCAGTCTTCATGGCAGGTTATCTGAACTGGAGAGCCTTGTTGTGACGCTCATGAAAGGCCAATCACTCCTTCCAAGTCCGCCAGCACCGGCATCGCCGCGATCAAGCTTGAGCTCGTTATCATTCGCAGATGTGTTTCCTGAGACCCAGAGACGAAAGGAATCCCAAGATGAAGCTGCATCCCCAGCGGATCCTGGCACCCTAAAGTTGGGGGAGTCTGGAACCAGCTACGTCCAGAGTGTCCATTGGGAGGCCATTCTTACCAAAGTAAGAGGATTGAAGGAGGACTTGGTCACTGACAGCAAGGCCCCGCCCCGCTCGCACTTGTTCTATGGCCCGAACCGTCATGCAACTCGAGATGAAATACTGGCTGCTGTTCCTCCTCGTCCAGTTGTGGACCGCCTCATGGTCCTTCATTTTGATTCCCACATTGTCACTCCGTGTCAGTACATCCAAGCTTTCTCTCCGCTCTCAGAGGCATTGACTGTTTGCTGTAGATCTCATTCATAGCAAAAAGTTTCTCCGAGAGGTAGGTCTTTTCTAACCTGGCCGATTACAAGCTGTCTGACATTTGACCAGTATGAAACTTTCTGGGAAGATCCGTCTACAACTTCTGTCGCTTGGATCGGTCTCATGTTCTCCATGTTATATATTTCTGCGCAGTTGCAGACTTTCGCCGACGCACGAGCCGAATCGCTCAACGCAGAATATCTCTCTATGAAAGATGCCTTCCGGGAGAAGGCTGTTCAGTGTCTTATTCTGACCAGGTATACAACAGGAGGACCATATATCCTGGAGACCCTCATAACGGTCCTCACCGGAGAGTTTATACTCTTGAAAGATAGCGCTACGGATGGCTGGCTTTTGATCAGTTTGATACTTCATCTTGCAATGCGCATGGGCTATCACCGAGACCCAGATCACTTTCCTGGAATATCTCCATTCGAGGCTGAGATGCGTAGACGCATCTGGACTACAATCCTTCAGTTAGACCTTTCGCTCTCATTAGAGACGGGCCTTCCTCGAAATGCCACGAATACGCACATCGATACAAAACAGCCCCGTAATCTGCGCGACTGTGATTTTGACGAGGACACTACCGAGATGCCTCCGCCAAGGCCAGAAACAGAATGGACACCGGTGCTCCCTCTCATTGCAAGAGGGCGACTGATAACAGCTCTCGGCTTGATTTGCGACGTCAATACCGATATCAATCCCCCTTCCTACGAGGAGGTCATCAGGGTCGACGCCCTTCTTAAAGACGTGCACGATCGTGCTATTCCACCCGTGCTGCGCTGGGAGACCATGCCACACCCCATCACGGATAGTCCAAACCTTGTGGTACAGCGGGTAAGTGTAGAAACGACCTACTATAAATCACGCATCCTCCTGTACCGGAGAGCTTTGATCAGCTACCCAGTTCGACGATCTCAAGAGCGGGACAGAGAGTCGGTGCGAATTTGTTTAGATTCCGCACTCAAGATTCTATCGTTTCAAGAAATGCTTCATGAAGAGTCCCAGCCATTCGGTCGTCTATATCAGCTTAGATGGAAGGTTACCCATATTTTCAACCAGGATGTTCTCCTGGCAACGAGCGTGCTCTGTCTCTACCTTCAAGACGTCGATAAATTTGAATTCCCTGAGACTGCAGGCCACGCAACGTGCTCGCCTCGGGCCGAAGAGATTCGACAACAACTAACGATCTCGCATAGTATTTGGCTTCAAATGAGCACAACATCTGCCCAAGCTTGGAAGGTCGCGAAAGCTCTGAGCATTGTCCTTGGAAACACAGAACCGTCTGCCGAGGAGGGTAGCGGACCAACACCTTACGACTTTCTATCGGATTTTGATGCCGTACCTCTAAATGAGTTCAACGCAACGTTCAACAATCAATGTGAGTAGTGCACTCTCGGTCATGTCGATTGCGACTAACGAAAAGACACATTAGACTTTCCTTCTGGCTTCTACTCTCCTCTCGCGTTTTTTAACAATGTATTAGAGACTCAGGGGACATGAAAATATGATTTCGGCCGAGGGCCTGAGGTCCGTGAGGGGTAAACACTCATGAGCGTTACCAAATGGCATGGCAAAACGCATTCACGATCATTCAAATCGCCTATGACCTCGTGCCAAGGGGGGGGGGGTTCAAAGAAGAAAGAAGAAAGCCCTTGAGCGTCGTCACCAACAGTTCCCTCCGCAACCCGGGACGTTTCGCGTCTGGTGCCTGCATGGGAAGTGCAGGTTGTCGGTAAACGGAGGCAATGGCTTTGCGAGGGCATACTTCATACCCGGTGATAGAGAAGTCGGGAAGACAGCACTCGTTGATCAAGTAACGGCCCTCGTGCGTCAAACGGCTTACATTTGGCAATACCTTGATGCAGGTTGAGCATTATCGGTTCGTGGAGGAGTATGGACACACGATCAAGGAAACCGACCACCTATGTAGGTCCCTATTATCATCATCGGTTTAGTGTCGGAAGACCTCCACGGAACTGAAACTGCAGATAGCCTATCTAAGTACTAATTACTCCAACCGTGATGCAATGATGTTCGCATCCGGCACTACGAGTATATCCAAAGAATCTGTTACCTCCGCCGTCCGTTTGTGTAAAGAGCACCTAGCTATATGTCCCTGATAAGCCGGCTCTATAGCTTTGGCTGGGACTCCGCGAAGCCTTTTCACTCTACTGTTGATCCTCCGGAAGCCTTCCAAACCCGTAAAGCAGCTGACGACGCCTCGACGGAGGCTTGGAAAGGTCACGGGGAGGCTCGTGAGGACCAAACTCCACTAGAGGGATGCAAAGCCAGAGCACAGTTGGCTCTTGGATTGCCCTGATTCAAAATCTTTATATTGAGCTGTCGTCAATGACTTACAATTCACCTCTAAGCACCTTACATAAGAGGAGAAACATGTCCGGCGAAGCATTGATGGTAGTCTCCGAAAGAAACAAGAAGTTGATTTCGATGCTGGTCACATAGGTGCAAGCACCAAGGTGTTGGTAAGATCATGGTCCAGAATCGCTGCGGCTTCAATGTCTGCAACAAGGTCACGGTTGGTGGGTTGATGCATTTGAAGCTTATGGGTCGAAGCCGCCAGAGTAATTGAGCGGACCATGGCCTGGCCTAAAATGCGTCCGAACTGATAAATGGGTTTGATGATGTCGGTGTTACTGCTATAATGGTTGTCATGTTGACGCTGATGTTGTGGGATTCGGAAGTGATATTGATCTTAATGTGGATATTGGAATTGGATTGCCACGGACTGGCATGCCTGGGATCTGAGAGCGTGACTCTGTCAGAAGCTAACACATTTGGCCAAGAGTCTTCCATACCACAGTTCATCAACTTACCTTTGCTTGAACTTTGAACCTGTGACATATTGTTGTAGTTTCGTCTGATCTGAATCGCGTCTCGCGCAACGGAAGGGATCGTGATAATGCTAGAGCTGGTCGAAGCAATTGGCATTGCGAATCATCATAAGCCTTTTCTGGCCAGACATGTTGGCGTGCACCCAACTTGCCTCTCGCTGCCAACTTCCGTGGCCCGCCGTTAAGAAGCACAGTCAATGATATGACTGCGCGCAATAAGCTTCTGCTGACGCCTTTACTGCGAAGACCGGTCCTCATCCTTCCGAGGCACCAGCGACATTGCCCATCTTCTTGCGAAACACCTTCCTCTCGACCTCACGAATCTTCTCCTTCTCCTCTATCTCGCGTTCAATCTCACGGATCTTGCCCTCCCGTTCTTCGAGTTTGTGCTTCAGCAGTGCCGTCGTCTGCTCTCTCAGCTTTTTGACTTCCTCCTCATCGACCTTCACTCCGCCACCAGAGGCTGCGCCGTTTCCTGCCTCGCTGGTAGCATTTCGGGTAGAAACCTGTGCGCGCAGCTTTTCAAACCCGTACTTAGAGAGCTCTGCTTTGGTGAATGGCTTCAGCGTGATTGGGTTTGTGTTCGGTTCGGTTGAGCCTGCAACCGCGGTCGCTGGAACCTTGACAGATGGCAAGGAGGGGTGAATGGGAGTTGTCCGCAGCGCGGAGTCCAGTGGTACGGGACCCGCTGCTGTTTCGCCCGCTGGAGGCTGTGAAGTAGCTGTTGGAGACGTGGTATCCATGCCGTCTGCTATTTCTGACGGGGGATTGTTTTGAGTCGTCGCAGTTGATGCTGTTTTGGGGTTTGTAGGCGAGGTTGGATGGGCGGAGACGTCGTCGGGCTGGTTTTTGGTCTCATTTTCACTGTTGGTACCGACTTGTGCTTCGTGAGAAGCAGGCGCTTGATCTACAGCCATTCATGCTCCCTGGGCTATTCGTTACCGAAAACCGTATAGTAAATAGCAGTGAAATCTCAAGGGTCTGGCGACTGGGGGGGAATAACGTACGGTGAAACAAACCCAATGCCTCTACCTAGTATATGCTCCACAGTATTCGCGACTAAGCATGCCCCAGATATTGAGGGAACAAGAGTCCACCCGGAGCAGTTGTTATGGAGCGGTAGTATGCTTATTGAATGAGAATGGGCATCTAGCTACAGGATACTGAGTGCTTTCCCGTCTGAAGCTTGCTCTCTCCTGATTGTTGGTTTCTCTGTCTGCGTCCCCTGGAAAAGAGCATACTAGTAGTAACCTTTGACAGGTACTATTTTACCTAGACATTTTTATTGCTGGCCCCTCAGCCTGTGCCTCCTCTCGATGGTGGTTAACATGGCTCTTAACCTGGAAGAATGGTTCTCATGCATCTAGTCAACTGTATCAAGTTGAATGGCCCTGCCATACGGCCCACAGACCCGCCAGGTTGCCAACCCTGTCCTTCATGACCTCTGTCACACACTGCGCAGGGAGGTTCGGGTGTCTTCGCCTGGATGGGGCTCTTCCAAACGCATCGTGAACATGGACCAATCGATCAAGTGATTCTGCAAGAGTTTGGGAAAGGAGCATGCTTCCACAAGCCAATGTGTAACTCTCCCCGTCTTGGCCAGAAAATGCCGACTCAAGTTGCAACCCCTGTCCGGCTCTTTGGAGATATGTTGTCTCAGTTTGGCCATTTTCGCGCCTGGTTCGGACATCTATCGGGATGCTTATCAGAACCAATGGCCGTCTAGCGAGCTTTGAGAGCTGTGCGATGCTGCGAGTCAGGCTAGCAAGAAGAGCATTTGCCTGCACAAGTCCACTTCGTCGCTGTGTAGCCGAAAGAGTTGAAGCCAGGCCTTCTATCAGCACCACATGTTCGGGGTCCTGATGAGCGTTGATAGTCTTTGGGGTCGTTTGATCCCTTAGAGAGTCAACCTGGGGGAATTGATAAATGCTTTCACTGACCTCTGCAATGCTCTCAACCAGTCCTGCCAGATCGAAGTACTGCAATAGCTGCACCTTCATGAGCAAGTCCACAGCTGCGACGGAATTCGACATGCGTTTGGCAAGCAGCGTATGCAGAAGTGGAATAGTCTGGCATGTATGTGGTTCTACAATAAACACTGTTGTCGGGGAGGAAGACAATGTGTCTGACTCTGCTGAAGCAACCTTTTGTTGCATTGGTGAAGAACCTGGCTTTCTCAACAAGGCAGACGCCACAACGTTCAATGCGAGGGACAGCTGTTCGTTGAGTGATATCGATCAATTAGCATGCCACCTGCAAAATTCTGTCTTCTTCGATCGCCGCCCACTGACGGTGGAGGAGCTCATTTCTCACCTCATTACTGTCTTTCTCTTCTGATCCGAGGCCAACAACATTACCGCCACGCCAGAGCTGTCTGAAACGTGGGTCCATGCCATCTACATATAGCCCATCTGGTTGACTTTCCGGAAGCTCTCCATCAAATACCGGAGATCGTAACTCCAAACTTAGCAACGTAGATGCTAGCATAGGATCTGTGGAGAAGTTCTGTTGGGAGCCAAGCATGGTGGTGGTTCAGAACACTTGTTGTTCATGGGAGATCAATTCCATCAGCTTTCTGTTCATGCCTCTAATCGAATCTATCTGAGAAACCAGTATCGTAAGGAGAACAAGTCGGAATTCTATTCTCGCTTGTTGATGCAAGTGATGCTGGGGAGTAGCAGAGAATGGCCAGCAAGCCGTGCGAAGACAAAGCGCCTTGCGTGGACCGGCACTCGATTCACCGTAGTACATAACCCACCTCACCCGCAAGAGCCGGCCTCTGATGTCGAGGAGTTTAATTATATCCCGGTTCCTTGAACAATTCTAGGCACGCATGGTCCGGACGAGACCATCACTCCAGTTACAGCGGTACCTTCTCGACTATATCTACGCGAAATGTGGACAGTGGAAGGCAAACTGATAGTTACTCATGCGGAACAAAGGATGCTGGTTTGAAAATAGCAGTGTTCAGCTATCTAAGCAGAGTTCGAGTGGAAAGGTTCTCTGAGAGCATTCCCATTGGCCGTTGAAACTAATGAAAGCATTGTTCTCTCGATTTGACTGACCGCCGAGATCCTTCTATGATCCCGCTAGCAGAGGCTCTTGTACTGTAATGCATGTGCTCACTTCTGTAGATTGTGTCAACACGTCTCCGTCCATCTCAATCCGGTTTCAGATATCTTGATAGGAATGACGGTTGACAGAAAATCTGCCCCTTTGATTCGCTTTGGCCACCCGCAATGAGGAATGTGTTGAAACCCTTCTGAGAAATGAGGCATCAGGTGCAGGTAACTACCACGCTCCACCACCCGCAGAGTCAATGGGAGCATTCCAAGCGTCCGCCGGAGTAGAGTCCTCAGTGCCCCAAGCAGGTTCAGGGACATCAGCAGCATTGTTATCTCCACCCCAGGCATCGCCATCGCCATTGGTCGTACCGGTGTCATTCTCTGCCTCGAAGTCTGGGTCTTCTTCATCGAAGTTGATCTCACCGTCAGGCTTGAATTGCTCCAGAAATTCCGGAACGGGCTGGTTAGTCTCCATGAGAATCTTGGTAATAAAGGGACCCATGGCTGAATCCTTGTCGTTGTAAAAGGAAGTAGCCAAACCTTCATTACCAATACGAGCAGTACGACCTGCAACTGTCAGTTACTGCAACATACATCTTATCACGGTTCTTACCGATGCGATGAACAAATTCATTGCAGCCATCATGCTCGTAGAGGGGCAAATCAAAGTTGATAACATGCATAACGTGCTTGACATCCAAACCACGAGCAGATACTCCAGTAGCGACGAGGATAGGAGAATCACCAGTCTTGAAAGAGCGCCTATGAAAAGTGAGCAAATTTCATCAAAGGGGGAAACGGCACGTTTCACATACAGTGCGTCCTCACGTTCAATTTGAAGGCGATCCGAGTGGATAGAGGTGGAAGGCAAGCCCAAGTTGAACAGATGGTCATCCACGAAGTCTGCAGTCTTCTTGGAGCGAACAAACACGAGAGTGCGGGAGGGAGGCATCGAGATAAGAAGGTCGTAGAGAGCTTGATGCTTAGCATGAGGCTCAGCCCAGATGATCTGCAAAGGGTTAATGAGATAATGCCAGCAGTTATCAAGTTGAAAATCCTACCTGCTGCTTGACATTGCAATGGACCGATCCGGTACGGCCGATGCTGACATGGACGTGATCGGTGGCGAGGAACTTGGCAGCAAGCTTCTTCAAACGCTTGGGAAAGGTCGCCGAGAACAACAAGTAGCGATGATCACCATCGGTGTTTGCATCTGGAACGTTAGAACAAGTGCTTCACGGTTAATGTACATCACATTACCTCCTCCAGACATGATCTTAGTCATCTCTTCTTCCCAATCGTCATGAAGAAGTTCGTCGGCTTCGTCAATTATGGTGTAACTTAGAAACATGTCAGCTCAACCAATATTGCCCATGCTTAAGAGCTCAACTTACCGGACACGAGACAAGGAGAGCACATCGGGACGGCCCATAAAATCAAGTAAGCGACCAGGAGTCGCAACCAAAAGGTCACAGCCGAGGTTGAGTTGAGCAATCTGGTCACGCATGGGGCCTCCACCGTAAGCGACACAAGGCCGAAGCATTGAGCGGTAGCAAAGACGACGTGCTTCGTCGAAGATTTGACAGCAAAGCTCACGGGTGGGAGCGACGATGAGGATCAATGGTTCTGCACGAACACGCTCGCGGGTAGTGTCGAAGTCGACGGCCAGATTGGGGCGGCGAGCAGCAAGCTTCTTGACTTTACCCATGAGCTTCGAGATGCAAGGGATCAAAAAAGCAGCAGTTTTGCCAGAGCCTGCAGGAATGTGAGCCATGTCTACTTTTGCCTTTGATTGTGTACGAACCAGTTTGAGCAACTCCGATCATGTCATGACCAGTGATGACGGCAGGAATTGTGTAGGCTTGGATGGGCGTGGGCATCTCGTAGCCACAAAGCTGGATGTTTTCAACAAGGATGGGATGGATTCCAGCTTGAGTGAACTGAGGATTGGACCGTCAGCATGTTGAAGGAGGAACACCATTGATGGATACTCACATCGTTGATAGGCTTGGGACGTTCTTCAGACTCGACGATGACCTTGACTGTGGTGAGGCTGTAGGGATTAGCAGATGCCCTTGACGTCGTGCGGTGTAGAATCCTACTTCTTGAATTTATCACCGGCCCGATTGATGTACTTTCCGTTGAACAATTCTTCCTCCAACTTCTCGCTTCGAGGACCAACATCTCCGAACTCTTCCTTCCATTCGTAACGACCAGCATCATGAGCCCATTTGGGACCGGCTTGATCACCTTGAGCACCACGGTTTTGATCACCTCCGACCTCCTTGACGTCATCGCCATTCTGAGGGGCAGGCTCATTGCCGTAAGTGTAGGCCTTGGGTTCGACCCAGCCCTGCTGACGAGCAAGGTTACGAGCGTCCTCATCCATGCGTCCCGAGCGGAACACTGGGAGTTCGTTGGGCACCTCAGGCAAGGCATCGGCCAACCCGGTAACAGAAAGGTCGGCCATGCTAGAGCAATTGAAGAGCTATGTCAGTTCAGGGCTTTCAGACAGAAGAGGAGATGGTGGGGTTGGTGATGAGAGATGGCAGTGTGATGAAGTTGCGTGTCTAAATTTACAGCTTCGATAGTGCCAAGATAGAGAAAGGGTAACGATAAAATGAGGAAGGTCTGGGGGTATGAGCCCAGGAAGAAGAGACTCCAGAGGTGAGGTCTGAGGCCATGAGTTCAGGTTGCGCAGGGTCACAGAGAGACAGTGTGTGTGAAGGGGTGAAAGACTGTTGAGCACAACACAACGACAACTCAGGCCTGGAGAATTTGCCCGTGCGTGTGCATGCATCTGGGTGTTTGCGTGGGCAACTGGAAACTTACCTGGACTCTTCGCCTTGATTGTTCCTGCTGCTACTCACGATCGGTCTTACCAGGTATGGATACCAGGTATTATGAGAAGCCAAGGAGGAAGAGGGACGGACCAAAGGAGGCAGGTCTTGAAAGAGTCAAGAGTCGTAGGTGGTAGGAGAGAAAGAATGTGAGGGGAGAGAAGAGGTAGATATAGGAATAGGAAAGAGCGTCAACAACAAATTCGCGCTAGTGGCGACATTCACTCACAGTCACGGACTGATTCAAAAGGGCCTGTCAATTTCTAGATCACTTCGCTTTCAGAAGATCATCCACGCGACCAAATCATTCAACAGTGAAATAAATCTGGTGTCGCACGACCAAATCATTCGATAGTAAACTGATTCTGATATCGTCAGAGCCAATCAAGTGATAGGAAAATGAATCTGATGTCGCAAGTGACATAAGTTGAATATTGCAAGATCACTCACATTCACCTATCAGCCTTGACCAGCTGACTTTCCATCGTAGGATCTTGAAGGCTAGATACCACCTCCAGCAAGCAACGCCTCCAAGTATACATTTGTTCCTGTCTCCGTAATCCGAAAGCTGTCCTCACAGAGATCCTGGGAAGCGCTCAGCCTTTTGTCAATCCTGATTCTCGTCCTTGAGAGCCATAGTCCACCTACGTCCGTAGATGTTCAATCTTGGATTCCGCTTCCAGATACTTATTTGAGCTTACGATGAACCTCTAGGGGGCAGATGCGCCAGAGATGTTGTCCCTATTGTCTTAGAGTTCAAATCTTCAAGATTTCGATTCCCCCTTGGCATATATCGTTCACAGCTCGCCATTGAGAATCCGAAAATTGATCGAGTAGAGTGTGGTGGTACTCAGTCGACTCTCTCACACTGGTCTATAGCACTGATTTCGTTCAGGTAGTATGGGAGACAAAGCAACACAAGTTCAAATTCATGACAATGTTTGACTTGAACCATGCTCGGCAAGTAGACTCTTTCACAGGCACTTGGTCTGGAGGCTCAAGAACATTTTTGTGTGGTTGCCTTCGACCCCATGAAATCAGTATATTGCCTTGGTAACTACCTACATTGCTCCACCATAGCTCCAGCTTACTTCAAATGCCCTCATTTGGAATGATCAAGAGGCAAGCAAAGTCCCGCGCGTATATAGATCGAGACATTTCAAAGTGACTCCCCTGAATGTCAACGATTGAAGTCGAAATCAGGTTGGAGACTCGGAAATTATGCCCGGTGTCTTGGCGTGGAGTCACGTGCAATTTTTTGGTTCAAGCCCACACGAAACTCCGCACCCAGAAATTATCTCGAAATTCAGGTCCCCCTCCAACGTCTCGAAGAGCGAACTGCGCACATATCGTCAATCTTTCCTCCTCCCACCGCCCACACAACAATCGCAACCATGACGACCCAACAAGGAGCGATCTCCAAGCGTCGCAAGTTCGTCGCCGACGGTGTTTTCTATGCCGAATTGAACGAGTTCTTCCAGCGTGAGCTGGCCGAGGAAGGTTACTCCGGTGTTGAAGTCCGAGTCACTCCCACAGTCACCGATATCAGTATGCAAATTGGGAAAACAGAGAAGAAGTGAAAGAGAAAATCTAACCATTTCTATACAGTTATCCGAGCCACACATACGCAAGAAGTCCTAGGCGAGCAGGGACGACGAATCCGCGAACTCACCTCCCTCATCCAGAAGCGATTCAAATTCCCTGAGAACAGCGTCTCCCTATACGCCGCCAAGGTCCAGAACCGTGGTCTATCCGCCGTCGCCCAGTGCGAATCCCTCCGTTACAAACTCCTCAATGGATTGGCTGTCCGAAGAGCATGCTATGGTGTCCTCAGATTCATCATGGAGAGTGGTGCCAAAGGTTGTGAGGTTGTGGTCAGCGGAAAACTCCGAGCTGCGCGTGCGAAGAGCATGAAGTTCACTGTAAGAACAAACCAGCCATGAACATCCCTGTAATTTCGCACGTCAAGCAGACCAAGATATTGACAATACCCCAATTTCTAGGACGGTTTCATGATCCACTCTGGCCAACCGGTCAACGACTTCATTGACAGCGCCACCCGCCACGTCCTCCTCCGACAGGGAGTGTTGGGTATCAAAGTCAAGATTATGCGCGGTAGCGATCCCGAAGGCAAGGCCGGACCCCAGAAATCCCTCCCCGACTCCGTCACCATCATCGACCCCAAGGAAGAGCAACAGGTCGTGCAGCCCATGTCGCAAGACTACGGTGCGAAGGCTCTGGCCGCCCAACAAGCAGCCCAGGATGCCCGGGCCTCTGAGGATCAGGAGAACGGTGCAGCTGGTGGCGAGGAACAGCAGTTCGCACAGGAGTAGTAATCCCTGGTGTGGATCATGGATTTGTTGTATTTTCTTGCGCATACACTCCCAAAAATTCGCACGTCAGATACACTGGAGTTGAAAATGGTCCTTGTGAACCTCTTTTTAGCCCATGAGTTCTTCTTTTTCCCTGTTCCATGCAAGAGGGCATGAGGGGGCTATCACCCATTCTGCTTGAGGTCTAGAAAGCGGTACACTGCTCATGACTCAGGTGATGGGCGACCGGGGAGAGAAATCGTGGAAATCGAATGAATGATGTGACTCTGATAGAGCATCAATTGAAAAAAAAAATCCACAACTTAATCCTTCATCATGCGCGTGCTCCATCATTTCTTGCTCTAAATTTCTACAATTGCACTGGCCCGTTCTACCAATTTTGTGCTTCTATTTGACTCGGGAAACGGGAGTTTTCTCGCTTGTCAGGTTTTCTACAGCATCTCACACCTTCTTTTGTCATGGCTCAGTTTAAACCTGTAATACCACCCGGTTTTTTGACTACATTATAGGAAAACCTCCACATTGAACTCGAGCACGCTAACGGGATACTTTAGTTCAAACTTCTCCAGAACAGTAGGGTGCAGGATGCCGAAGCTCCCGATGACCACCTCCCTACCAGCAATGTTGGCGTGGATACTGGCCGCGTGACCTGGGAAGTACGTGGCATCGTCCAATTCCTCGATCCAATAATGTAGACTGCCAGGAGAACCATTCTTGACCTCGAGGCCTTCCTCGTTCGTGATGAACGCGGTCTTCAGCATGGCTAGGATGCGATCAAGTAGGCCGTGCACCACCTCGAATCCAGATGTTTTACCGTACCAGGCGGCAGCAAAGTGGCGCTCATTGCGGCTCTTGCGTTCCAGCTCGGGGGCCTTGAAGGCGACGTCGCTAACTTCGAAGATCTTGATGGGAATGGAGTGGTGTTTGTTCTCGCGAATCGTCTTGAGGAGGCCGGGGATCAGGGTCGTCCGCACGACTTGGTACTCCGCCGTCTTGGGGTTTGCGAGCCTGACAGCAGTAGTACCATCGTCTTTTCGGTTCAGCCAGCCGAAGTTCTCATCGTGTGAGCATAGAATTAGTGGTAGCACTTCGGCCCATCCTGCCATGGCGGCTTCGAGTCGGAGGACATCTGAGAGCTTGTTGATGGCGAGAGGAGCGGCAACGGTGGCACTGACTTTGGGGAAGGCTCGCGGAAGCTTATTGAATCCATAAGCAATGCAAACGTCTTCCATGATGTCAGCTTGGTGGAGGATGTCGGCCCGTGTTGGGGGGACGTCGACATCGATGAGGTTAGGATCAGACTTGGAAGGACGGGCAGCGAACGACATGCGGGTGAGAAGGTTGCAAATGTCATTGGGAGAGAGCGACAGGCCGCAACAAGCATTGATGTAGTCTACCTCCGCCTGTGTAGAGCGAGGTGTAAGATCAGGGACCTGCCTGGACTCGCCGTTGTGCTCAGAAACGATCTGTATGGGCTCAACGGTGAATTGTTCGGTTGTATATTGAGAGAACATTGTGACCATAATGTTGATGACAATTTCGACTTTGGTTTTGTCTGTAGCTGTACACTCGATGAAGACGTTCTTGGTGTCGAGTGTGATTTTGCTCTGATCGCCGTTGATGATGGGCGGAAGAGAGCAGACATCGTGATTCGCGTCGTAGATAACAGGGTATACAGGTGAATCCCGAATGATTGGTAGGTAACGACCAAGATGCTTGTCTTTGTCGTAGAAAGCCATTAACTCCTCGCCGTTCATCTCCTTGGTTTGATTCAATGGCGTGAATTTGATGTCTTTCGGGGGGAGAGCCTCGTACGTAAAAGGACCTTGAATGGTGTCGAGATCATGTGTGCCAATTGCAACGAGACTGCGATTTCTTGCTAGGTTTTGGTGTAGCTTGTCTTGCAAAGCGATGAATGACTCATATCTAGCTTGGTCGAACTTGATATTTCGCAGAATAGCACCTGAGACGTAGGGCCGTATCCGTAAGGTGTCTTTGGAAACGGTGATTGTTTGGATCTCCCCGTTTGCAGGAGCTTTTAGGGCATATTTAGGAGCAACGGTCCTACGATTGAAGATGTTGAGCATGAGTTGAATGCCTTCATAGCATAGCATGTCATATCGATTGGCAGGGATTTCAATCTTCAATTGGGGTGGTTCTTGCTTGCCATCGACCACGGGTCTCTCCGTCAGCGAAGTATCTTCGTCAAGTTCGATACCGAAGTCGAAACATAGCTCATCGAATTCATCAGTTGTGTATTCTCTGCCCAAAGCCTTGAACAAGGCAGCCTTGTCCACAGAGATGGTGGGCATGATTGCGGCCGGTTTTGCTTAGGCTTGGAGTGTGACTTCTGAGCGACTCTGGGTAAAAAAGTACCAGAAGCCAACTCTTTGTCACCAATTGTAGTAATTGTGATTGAATTTAAAGTCGAGCGCCGTTGTCCCTGACTGTTGTGGTGGAAGGAGAGTAATATCAAAATCTGGGAGGCGAGTCATAGAAAGGCTTGGCGGGGCATTTTCGAGTTTCGACTTTGATATAATACTGTCAGTGCCAGTGTGGCACAAACCTGAAGCACCAGCCACAGCCACACGTCCGCCCAAAAAGGTCACATATGACGGAAAGCTCGTAGACAACGATTCCTGTTCCCATTCACCCACCAAAACACCTCTTCAACTCATCTACTTTGCTCAATTTCGAAGTCTGCTCGAGTCCCCTGTCCTCCGCGCTGTCCGGATCGGGACTTCTGAACTTGTTGCTTTGGTGAGTCGCTGCCTCGTGCCCTGTTTTGAATCTTTGACCCTATCATCTACCGCACAGCCCTGCCACCAACCACGCCTCAACAAATACCTTCCTAACCACATGAAATCCGCAGTATATTGATTCTATTATAGACAGGCATGCATTTGCAGTTGCACTAATCCTCCACCAACTTTTTCGCATTCTCAGTCTGCTTTCCACGAAACACGCGTTCACCAAATTTCCCGCCAAACAGCGACCCCCTCCCCCAGGTTTCCTCGAAGCCTAAAGATCCGCCTTGTTCCTCGACTCCTGTTTACAAACAATATGGCCGACCAAGATAATGGCGATGAGCTCTATCCCATTGCCGTATTGATTGACGAGCTCAAGGTATGACTGCATTCTACAATGCTATGTGGGCATGTGCCAGCTCGGTGGCTGAGACTTTCGATAGCACGATGATGTTCTCCTACGCCTCAACGCCATTCATAGACTTTCTACAATCGCCCTCGCCCTGGGTCCTGAACGTACGAGAGACGAATTAATACCCTTTTTGGATGGTGCGTACAGTTTCTGCCCATGGCAATACCCGGGCTATACACTGACCCCCCACACGCAGATTCCGTTGAGGACGAAGATGAAGTCCTCACCGCACTCGCCGAAGAGCTTGGAAACTTCATTGAATACGTTGGAGGACCAGAATATGGTCACGTTCTGTTGCCGCCGCTTCAGAATTTGGCCGCCATCGAGGAGCCGCTCGTGAGAGACAAGGTATGACATGTCCAAATTACATCGTCCAAACCCTAATCTAATCCCTACAGGCCGTCGAGTCTCTAAACAAAATATGCGAAGACTTGTCCGAGCGACAGGTGGAAGAAAGCTTCATTCCCCTGACCCTCAGTCTCTCCAAAGCAGATTGGTTCACCTCCAAGATATCCGCCTGCGGTCTCTACACAAGTCCCTATAAGAAAGCCAGCCCTCACTCCCAAAGTCTCCTCCGCCAGCAATTTGGCCATCTAGTGCACGATGACACTCCCATGGTGCGGCGCCAGTCTGCAAACAACCTTGCCAAATTCGTCAAAGAAGTGCCAACCTCTGTGGTCATTGAAGAGATGATTCCCTTGTTCCAGCACCTGGCCAGCGACGACCAAGATAGCGTTCGCCTACTCACCGTTGAAGTCCTCATCTCTATCTCCGAAGTCATTCCCAAGGAACAACAACCAAGTCACGGTGTACTTCTAACCGCATTGAGAAGCCTCTTTGAGGACAAGAGCTGGAGAGTGCGCTACATGGTGGCAGAAAAGTTCGAGAAGATTGCGAAAGCAGTTAATGAGGAGGTTGTCACTCGGGACTTGGTTCCAGCCTTCGTCAAACTCCTCAAGGATAGCGAAGCTGAAGTCAGGACTGCAATTGCCAGTCAAATCCCTGGATTCTGCGCGCTCCTTGATCGCGAAACACTACTCAATGAAATTATGACGAGCATTGAGGATCTCGTTTCTGATCCATCACAACACGTTCGAGCCGCCCTAGGAACAGAGCTCAGTGGACTAGCTCCAATCCTCGGCAAAGAAGAGACCATCTCCCATCTTCTTCCAATGTTCTTGCAGATGCTCAAGGATGAATTCCCTGATGTCCGATTACATATCATCTCCAAGCTCGAACGCGTCAACGATGTCATTGGAATTGATCTGCTGTCTCAGTCACTTCTCCCTGCCATTGTACAACTGGCTGAAGATAAACAGTGGCGCGTTCGTCTTGCTATCATCGAATACATTCCCCTCCTGGCGAAGCAGCTAGGTGTGAAATTCTTCGATGAACAACTCAGCTCACTCTGTATGGGCTGGTTGGGTGACACTGTTTTCTCTATCAGAGAAGCTGCCACACAAAATCTAAGAAAACTCAGTGAGGTGTTTGGTGTTGAGTGGGCCAACCGATCCATCATTCCCAAGGTTACGGCCATGAGTCAACAAGAGAATTATCTCTACAGAATGACCACATGCTTCGCGATTACAGTAAGTTCATGATCCTATTGAGGACCAAGTTGAGGTGCAAGAGACTAAAGTTTTCATTTAGACACTAGCACCAGTTGTTACGCTCGACATCATCCGAGAGAGTGTCCTTCCCATGATGGATAGACTAGTGGCAGATCCCATCCCCAACATTCGATTCAACGTGGCTAAATCATACGCCGTGCTGATCGATATCCTTCGCCGACTTCCCGAATCCGGCACAATTGCAGAGCTAGAGGCATCCAGTGCCACCGCGGCACCCAGCCCCAAAGGCGAAGATCTCATCAACGAACAAATCCTACCTAATCTAGAAAAACTCAAAGACGACGAGGACGTTGACGTCAGGTACTTCGCGACCATTGCTGCAGGCGGCTCCACGGTCAACGCGGCCGAGCGGATGGAAACGGGACCGTAGATCTTTCCGTTCCCACTACCCTCAATCACCTTGGCCGCCAGCTCCGAGAGTTTGAGGAGTTGGTTTGATGGATCAGTGTTACAGCAGCCCTCGTCACCGGCAAACATAGAGAATCAAGAAAAGATGATTAGGAATGGTGTCAAAATCTCTCGCCCCCAAGGAGACCACGAACAGGGAGCGGTCGAGGAAAACCCCGGCTGAAGAAATAAATGAGTGATACCACAATTGAGCATGATGAGATACAGTAAAGCAAGTGTCAGAGATGAAAGAGAACGGCCATTTTGTGTTGTTGTGAGATCTGAATCCGTTTGATTGAGTCTTTGATGTACTGCAACCCGCTGTAGCCGCCTCGAGTGATGATTTTTGTGCATACTCTAGGTCTGCACTAAGTAATCAGGGGAGTGACAAAGATGCAGAGCTTCCTATCACTGCATACTCGCCTGGGCATCCCACCACAACCCTCGTATAGTAGTAACCCATGCTCTACGCCGTCAGGGCGCCATCCCCCTCCCCCTCCAATGCGCTGTGAAGATAGCAAAACGGCCACGCAGGTATGTAGTTAGCCAACAGGTTACGATATCTCATACGATCAAAGCCTTATACCTAGGCAAAATCTCACGATAATGGGAGCTTCCGAGGATCAAGAACGCCGTGAGTCGCCTTTTCACCTCATCTAATTGTAATGATAGGCACGATACATGTGTGGGTAATTGATAAAATTCTATACATAGAAGTATCCAGCACTCAGTCCAAGGACTCGGGTCAGGGTATGCTATACAGGCAAGCGAAACAGTAAAGTATTTACAAAACCAAGACGGACAGCCGTTCCATCACTCAGAAATCTAGACAGGTGAACGGGAACGACAATACATATACTCAAAAACCCTTCTCTTCACAAGTTCAGCCGTAATAGTAGTTGGCTGTGCATTGCTGTAAGCGAGCTCAGGCGAACAGAACAGCGTGCAGTAGGATTCTGATTGGGAGGGATAGGCTTTATCCAAAGGTTTGTGTGTCGGGGGCAATGACAAATGTGATATGTCGTCATTCTTTTCCTCTCTGTGTAATCATGGCACCTTTGCTTCCTGCGCAAATCAAGTTCCTCCATCGCCATCGGCGCAGGAGTCCAAAATGATGTCAGCAATATTCAAGTGCTGCTTCTGATGGTCGCGTCCAGTTCCTTGGGCAGTTCGAGCGGGACCAAATCTCGTGTAGTTCTCATAGCATCATGGGTATTCAAAATTATACATGTACACGGGCGACATTGGTCTCCAAACAGTGGCAGTGGTCGCTGCTTCTTTCATCAGAGGCTGAATCCAATGTTGTACCTATTATCGTCGATCAGACGACCATATCTAGATTTCAAGTTAGCAACAGTCTATAAGGTGTAATCAGGAATCCAACTCACTCAAGCAACAACCTGAAATACCAAACCTCCAAGTCCTCGTTCCTAAGCGCCTTTTGCGCCCATGCACGGCTCTGTTCGGCAATTTTCTGGGCTTCAATCTTGCCCGATTCGACTTGGTCGAAGTATCGAACTGACTCGACATATTCATCTCCAACCAAGCCTAAAGGTACGTAGTGAACCCATGGTCGCAACCATTCGTCGTGCCACTCACGGAAGACGGCGAGTTTGTAGACAATGGATTTACTCAAAAGCCAAGCGTAGTAACGCCCCGAAAAGGCGTTTCCATCGATATCGAGAAGATACCGGGCCGTGAAAGCGTCAAACATGTTGACAGGCTCGACAGTGCCGAAGTATGCGCGCTGTGCGTCACAGTCGCCGGGGTCGCATTGACCAATGTGGGTGAACTTGACATCGAAGTAGTGAGCCATGGATTCAGTTCGGATCTCCTTCTCGCGCCACATGTCGGGGGTTGTGGTTGAATTATCGAGTTCAAGGACTTTCGAATTGCTCAGGGGTTGGATTTTAGTCAAGAAGCGTTGACGATGCTGTCTTCTCCATCCTCCGTCTCGTGAGAAGCCTCCAGTTGTGCTCCCTCGCCAAAACATTGTTGGCGTCTTTTCTTCCCATGGCATATCCTTCTCCTTTTCATACTTGACCCGACCCATATAATACCAAGGCGACGGATAGAGGATGTCTTGGAAGCTTGAAATTTTTGACTGAGAGAATATTGGGAAGAGCTCATGCGTTACATCAAATGCGTTGGGTCGGTCGAAGAATCCAAACGACTTCTCCATACTGGGTGAGTTACAGATATCAGAGAATGCAGTGGTATTGCGAATAAAACCCAACGGCAGGTCTGAATATGCCATCACGTTATCCGGACAGGAATCGTTCAGACATGATCGAGCAGGGCTATTGGGAGAACAGGACAGTCGGGAATTGCTCCAGGTCGGTTGATGTGCAAAGCGATTGAAACGGGTGGTCCGGTACTCCTTGATCCTGATGCCCTCTCCGAGATCTTCTGGTCTGGGAGACCAGCGGTTTTTCAAGTCCTTGCTGTCGTAAGCTTTTGGCATATTCTGGTCCGTTGCGACTTTAACATGATGCAGCAGATCGTCATGCTGCATTACCACCCTCGGCTCGTCGTGAATATTAAATGGCAAATCCATATCAGGTAAATACTTGATAAAATCCTTCAACATGACAGGCGTCGCTTCACGATGCCATTGGTACATATCACCACCACCTTCGATTTTGGTGACCTCCCCATTGCGAATCATCACTGCAATCAGCGCATTGTCGAATCCGATTGCCTCTCGAGTCCTTTCACGAATGACGGACGGCTCCAGCGCCCAGAATGGGAGTAGCTGGTGGTAGATCGTATCATACTCGTCAATCAGCCCCACGCCTCTCTTCTTTGCGAAATTGTACCACTTGTCGAAATTTGGCGGAGGCGGCAGCTTGTATCGCCTGCGATATTCCGCTACAGCATCGTTGAGAGATCGCGACTGGCGAGCGAGGACCGCGGCGAAGTCGCTGTCCGCCTCCGCGACTAGTTTGTGGATGGGATGAGATAGGGAGCTCGCAGGAAGCACAGGACGGTTCTCCTCGTGCGCATGGTGGCCGTGAAGGATATTCTGGGTGGATTCCTCGATGGAATAGGGGTCCCGCAGCCAGAGAGTTGTGAATATCGCAACGGCGATCAGGGAAGTGAGAACCAGTAACTTTCGAGACCTTACCATGCCTTGCACATGGCTCTTATTTGGGTTTCTCGGACTCATACATAAGACGGGAGTGGTTGAAGGGGGCACAGACACATGCTTCGATCGGAGGTGGCACAGTGGTATGGTGTGCGATGTGGAAAGGCGGGATGGGGGTGTACAGTGATCTATACTTGACCGACCAACCGACCGACCGACCGACCGACAATACCAGTTCTCTTCGATAGTATTGTATTCCAAACTACTGTACAGGGTACACGAACTTGAACGAGGCGGAAAACGACAACTGGTCAGCAAAACGGATGCTCACTTTCCTCGTCTCAAACCTCGTCTCAAACCTTGTCAGCAGCAAATACTACTTGGTCCTAGCACAGGCACTAGCGCCAACCTAAACGTCTCTAGGACAGCCTTATTCTTTAAGGGACAGGTTTCCCGAGGAGAGACATCTGACACGTAAAGGTTCATGAAATCTCATGCCATCCTCAAGGCACGAACAATCTATTCTACATCTTCAAATCTATAGAGATTAATAACCCAAAACTTTCCAGAAGGGTCTAGTGAGCCTGGAACCAATGTCTCTAACAACCCCTGCCCATCCCCTCGTCATGCAGATCAGATTCGTGACCCCAATGATACGCCTTACAAACAAATCTGTCTGCTCAAAATCGTGCGCGTAGACATCCCAGATAGCTTGATCTTCTACAGCAGGCTCCAATCCAGCAGAATTAGCAAAGCCCGTTGGGCTGCGGGCCCCGATGACTAACCCACGGCCGATGATGCCCTGGTCAGCAACCAGTCGTGTGGTAGCTTCGACGACATCTTCGATCTTGGCCAGTGCACCGCCTGCCATCACCAGCGTTCCGTCAAGACCAAGAAGCGGTGTTTCGACAAAATCTGTGTGTATCATCAGTCACTTTACCAAGCCTTGCCTGACTCTCGCTAGCTGCCTGTGGACTTTTACTCACAAGGATTAATCATGTTGACTCGTATCCCGTTCTTGATTGCCGCAGTGATTCTCAACGTTCTAAATAGCCCTACCACCCCATGTTTGGCAGTCGCGTAGTAAGGCAAGCTGGGTAGACCGGCCAAGCCAGCGATGGAAGAAACCAAAACCAGATGACGATCTCGTGCTGCTGTATGCTCATCTGGGTTGCTTTTCCCACTGCCTGGATTTCGTGACAGGTAAGCAATGGCAAGGTGTGCAGTGTACACAACCCCTCCGAGATTGATATCCAGTGTTCTGTGCTTCGGCACAGGCGGGTTATCCATAGAAGCATAGTCGGGTGGTTGCTCAAAGGCGCCTTCCTCAGGTGGACACGCGATGCCGGCATTGGCCATGACATGGTCGATCCCACCGTGCGGACTGAGAGTTGCTGCCTCTTTAAAGAAGGCTGCTTGACTTGGCCAGCTCGTAACGTCAAGATGAAGGAAATGGTGATTCAAGTTCCCCGTCTCTCGCCTGACTTGTGCCACAAGTTCTGTGCCTGCTTTCTCATTCACGTCGCCGATGATGACATTTGCACCATGTTTCGCCCATAGTTGAAAGCAGGCGGCACCAAAGCCCGATGCACCTCCAGTGATCAAAATGGTCTTGTTCTTGATGTTCTTATAATTAATTGGTAGTGAGACATCGACAGCATTCGAGTTGATCACAGTATTGCCATACGCTATCTTGCCTTCGTCCTGGCGTGCCATGATTGCGAGCTGGCGGTGTAAAAATGGTTGGGTCTGAAGTTGAACAAATTAAATAAAGATCATCTAGCGAACCGGGAACAATATTTCCATCTGACACCCCAGCCGCCCCAACGCAGCGAAACACCACCAGCCGTGATACTAAAATGCATTCGTTTCTCCTAGTGATTCTAGGAGTAGTCATGCAAGTCCACTGCCTGCAAGGGATATAGGCATCACGACTACTTATTTTGTTAGCCACTTGTCTCGCGGAGGTCTCCTTGTCCCAAGGCGGTGCTGATGAATGAGGTCTGTGGCAAACACAGCCAGTAATCTGCACGACACGAACTCTCATTTAGTTATTCAGACCTACGGCTTGGTCGCTATCTTGTTCTATATCTTGGGTATCGTTTTAGTACATATTTCTCTTTGCCAGGAAATACTACAATCAAGCTGCCAGTACAGCAGGCGAAGATCGTAGATCACCCAGAGAGCTTTCTGAGGTTATGGGTATCTGTTCTAGATCATTGAGTACATTTAACTCGGACACTGTTGGGCCGATGGCATCAAGACCTCTGAAACCCTCTTCGACTGACCACCTCTCATTTGCGCCGAGTTTATGTAGGACCTCGCATGAATGGCCGACCACAAGTAGACCAGGCGGTCGAGATCCTTCATCCTCAACTGCCTGGCAGACATGTTGTAAAGTCGATCGTATGACTCGCTGATCTGGACAGCTTGCACGCTCAATCACTGTGCAAGGTGTATTTGCAGGCCACACAGCCCGATCTTCTGGCTGTCCATCTGTTTCCTGTGGGAGTACAACGAGACTGCTGACAAGACTTTCTAGTCTGTGCAAGGCCATTAGGAAAATAACTGTTTTACTCTTTTTGTAGGACGGTGGTTCTGGCGCAGCACCCTTCCTGCCAGTGCCTGTGCAAATAACAACTTGATCGGCAACTGCTCGATGGGTGACAGGTATGTCGGCAAACAGTGGCGCTGAAAGTGCACTCGTAATCCCCGGAATCACTCTCACGTCGTAGCCGCGCTCACGGAAATATGTGACTTCCTCGGCACCCCTTCCGTAGAGATAGGGATCACCTTGCTTCAAACGAAGCACATCCTTACCCTCTTTCATCGCATCCAGTCCAAGTTGGAGAAGTTCCTCTTGAGCGGCGTCCGCATTACCGGGAAATTTACGGGCGATGTGAACAGGGGTTCGGCGGGGTATGAGTGCCAGGATCTCGGCTGGAACGAGTTTATCGGCAAGAATAAAGTGAGCGTTTTGAATAGCGGTTTGGGTAGCGATTGTGAGGAGGGATGGGTGCCCGGGTCCTGATCCTGCGAGCGTAATTGTGCCTTTCCGCAGAGGCAGGTGTCCGGAAATTAGAGACTGGCTGAGTGCGTTATCGGAGACCGGTGGAGGTGGTTGTGCGGTGGATTTGTAGGCGTCAAGAATCTTAGAAACATCGGTGTCTGTTATACATGCCAGTCGACCAAGAGGCCAGTATTCGCATATCTGAGAGAGCCACCTCATTCTCCGTGTCCTTAGCACTACCGGATCTCGATCATTCTCCCGAATTAACGTGTTGAAGGTATGTTTTTGCGCAGTAGACTCTTCATCTTCCGCGTCCGCCTCCATAGGCTCTGAAACGCTGATCGAATGTGAGCGATAATCTTCTTCCCAAATCTGTCTCCTCAATGAACCTAGTCTTTCTACCGCGTCACCAAACTTAGGTGGCAAGGCCGACACCAGCTCTCTACGAATGCGGGACGATAGCTTGCAGCCACTGCCAGAAGTTGTGATTCCTATTTGTAGTGGCCCATCCAAATGCGTAGATAGTAGTGTAAAGGTGCAGAGTCTCGGCGCGTCGACAACGTTGACGGGTATCCGCATGCGCCTGCATAGGTTGAAGATGTGAGAACTTTGCGAGTCATTTGGGGGTAGGGTAACGAATACGGCGTCGACGTAGTTATCAATTTCATCTCTACCCAGTGTGCTCAGATTCTCTTCTTGAAATTCTTGTGGCAACCATCGGACTGTGCCGTCCTCGATAGCCTTTGCCAGAGTGAAGTGTATGGCGTCGGTTTTGGGAGCTATGACGATAGGTAGTGCTCCGACTTGCAAAGACTTCGTGCATCTCGAAGCTGCAAGGGGTCCAGACCCGATGATCAGATGGATATGACCAATACAGCTCTGCGCAGTCAAAAGTGCAGGAATCGGCATCGTGATCGAGCCGAAGCGGGGTCTGGAATAGACCTAAAGAACGGTACAGATGAAGAATTAGAATATATCCAGAACGTCAAGTTTGTGATCCAACACCATAGCAATGCATAACTGAGAAAAGGACATGAAATCGAAAAACACAAAACCACCCGGCATGGAGAGAAAGTCTGGAGGCACCAAAAGATTTGTTGGAGATGCTCGGAGAAAGAGCGACTCAGAGATCGGGTGAAAGAAAATGATGCCATTTCGATTTGCCAGTCGATTTCTTATCGCTAATCGCTTATCAGCTGCCACACGAAATTTTGGTGGGGCCGCGGAGCACAAGCGAACAGTTACGCCCAAAAGAACGGGTGTCAGAGCAATAAACGCTCCGCGGATGTGGACGCGGTTGCAAGTTATCAAGGATAATTGCACATTTCAACCTGCATCCCTCGATAATCTGGATTGGTATTTATCTCAATCACATGGCCATGTCGCACTTTGAATGGCTCGAGAGTAGATCGCCCCCAAGGATAGAGGATTACTCTAAGGCTGTTGTTTCCGGTCATACCCTCTGTATCTCTTTCACAATCAGCCAAAACAAGCCCACGGAAGTGGCAGTCAAGGCCCACTCGGATACCATTTCGCCAGGCTGTAGTCCAGCGAGAGAGCTTCTAGACGAGCCTGACTAGCCGCATATTTCAGCTCATAGAAACGGGACCCCGATACCCCCTCGAGATGAGGTGTTATATCGGTTGGAGGGTGAGATTGGTGAAATAGTGGAAGCCCTCAGTCATCAACTTCTTCATCTTCAGCAAAAGATAGCATTTTGCTCATATAAGGGCCATCGAGTGTGTATCCCAGGCGTTCATAGTAGCTTCGCACGCCAACTCCGCTGATGACGCTCAACTTTTCACTGCCATGTTCATCTCGAGCAATTCTCTCGGCTTCTTTCATCAGTAGTGTGCCATACCCTTGGTGCTGGAATCTGCTCTTTTCACGGCCATGGATAGGGACAGCTAGTCCGTAAACGTGAAGTTCTCGCACTATGCTCGTTGGCTGGCCAGTGAGCTCTGGGCGAAACGTGTGGGTTTCTGTGCACTTCCTTAGTCTTAGCAAGGCGATGAGGATATCCTGCTTTGGATCTTCGTAGGCGAGGAATGTCTCCCAGCCGCCATTGGCAGTATAATCTCTTCTAACAAGTTCCACCTGTGAAGGCCTGATCTTGTTCTTCACTTCATTAATGCCGACTTCTCTGGTACGGACATCACGGCAAGTGGTACCAAAGTCTTTCATTCGAGAGAGTGCTAACTCCCTGAGATTGCCATTTTCCACCCCGGAAGTGACCAGTGGCATCGGGATATCTCGCTGGACTCGATATATCCTAGTCCAGGGAGGTATAAGTGCTAGTATGCGAGCCACCAAGTCGATAAGGGCGTTTGGGGTGTAATTCTTGTATCGACCAGTGCGCCAGAGTTCGTAAAGCCCAGTGCCCCGAATCACTAGGGTCGGGTAGATTTTGAGTCCATCAGTTCGGAAGTCTGGATTTTCGAAATATTCTTGAAACTGGAAAATATCACGTTCCATGCCAACATTTGGTAAATCTGGCATCATATGAGAGACCACCTTGAAACCGGCATCTTTACATAGTTTGAATGTTTCCACCACAGATGCTACGGTGTGGCCTCTGTTGGTATCACGAGCAACGTCCTCGTACAAGGACTGAACTCCAAGCTCCAGGCGGGTACAGCCATACCGCAACATGTCAGTGAGATGTTGTGTCTGGCAATGGTCCGGCCGTGTCTCTATAGTGAGACCTACACACTTGATACTGGCCATCTCGCCAGCCATGACCGCTTCGTCAACATTGCTGGTTTGATAGCCGGAACATGCATTGTGCAATTGCGCGACGAAGTCTTCCCTGTAACTGCTTGGGAGCGACATGAAGGTGCCACCCATGAGGATGAATTCAACTTTGTCAACACTGTGGCCGAGAGAACGAATTTGGTCTATCCGCCCACGAGCCTGCTCGAATGGATCATAGCGTGCACGGATTGCTCGCATTGAAGTTGGTTCATATCCCGTGTATGATTGGGTCGAGTATTCGAAATCGGAATCTGGTCCTCCCGGGCAATATACGCATGCATTTCCAGTGAAGGCGATGTGCTACGTCTTCATGTCAGTGGGTTCATTCTAGCACCATGCATTCGGAGGACTCACTGGGCAGCGATGAGGCTTACTCATGCAAGCGACGACGGCAATCCCACTTGCAGACCTCACTGGCTTCGCCATCAACTTTGACATTAATAACTTCTTGTAATTCTCAGGTACAGCAGACAGAATGGCCGTGAGTGGCGGTAGATTGCTGAGTCTGTGTTTCTTGGCAACATCACCTCTAAGTCGGTTGAGATTGATATCCTTCTTTGGCTTAGACGAATCCAAGTTTGATTCATATTCCTGAATGAGCGCGTTCGCTATGTCGGTACAAGCAGACATATAACGAACATTCTCTGGCGCCAGCTTTTCCTGTTTGCCTAACTTCACCTTGGTCTGTGTCACCGTTTGCGTCGCCATGACGTCTGAGGTTCTGGATCAGTTGCCTTTATGCGAGAAAAGGACACGCCAACTCAACGTAAGCGGTGTATCGCGCATCAGGTGTAACTGGAGAATAGTTATTATTAATGGTAACCTTACTGGTATGTGGTGGCTGATGGCGAAGAGTAAATTCAAAAATGATAGACGAATCGGGGAAGGCGTCTGAGTCTGGATGTGATCGGCCTGGAATTACTTTTCTGAGGCTTGGCACATGGAGCTCCTGCGTTCTGCTTGGAAAGTTGACCTCGAACTCGGGTTGGTCCTTTCAGTTCGACGTGCAGCCCATTGACAATTGCCCGTCCCACTCCGAATCGGCAAGACGCACCTCCGCAGCGCAGCGTCTCCTTCACGAACGTTTGAAGCTCAACGGGCACCTGTTGGTATAGATACAGTATTCCACCATCTACACCCCACTGATTCTGCAGCCACCCTCAACAGCAAGAGTTCTTTTGCTCAAACTCCGGCAGCTCTCTCTGCCTTGCTGTCTCTTGTCACATTGGCCTGTACACAATGCACGCACTCAAGACCTGTGCCTCTACGGCGATGCGACATGCTTCCCGTAGAGGTTATGCTACAGTATCATCAGCTTCAGCTTACAGCCAGACCATTTCAAACCTAAGAATCAACTCCGAGACAAAGGTCATCTTCCAGGGATTCACTGGTAAGCTTATCAATTGCCCCCTGCTTGGAAACTGCTAACAATAAATGTGCAGGAAAACAAGGAACGTGAGTACCAGCTGGAGCCTCTCCTTTCGCACCTTTCGCACTCATTCTAACCACCCCCAAGGTTCCACGCACAACAAGCAATTGAATACGGGACAAAAGTAGTTGGAGGGTAGGTGTCACTACAGTAGGAGAAACCATACCTATTCAACAAGCTCACATAAATTAGAACCAACCCCAAGAAAGCCGGCACGACTCATTTGGATCTTCCTGTCTTCAAGAATGTCTCCGATGCCGTGAAAGAGACTGGCGCCGATGCGACAGCTATCTTTGTTCCTCCTCCGTTGGCTGCTGCTGGTATTGAAGAAGCCATTGCCGCTGAGATTCCTCTGGTAGTCTGCATTACTGAAGGTATGTTACCTAAAATGGTACGAGGCACCCTTGTAACACATCTGCCCTTCTAGGAATTCCTCAGCATGACATGATCCGAGTTACAAACATCTTGAAGACTCAAAGCAAAACTCGGCTTGTTGGACCAAACTGCCCTGGTATCATCGCTCCAGGACAATGCAAGATTGGCATCATGCCTGGATTTATTCACAAGCGAGGGCGCGTGGGCATCGTGTCACGATCCGGAACGTTGACTTACGAGGCGGTTAACCAGACGACACAAGCAGGTCTTGGACAGTCTCTGGTTATTGGAATTGGAGGCGACCCATTTGCTGGAACCAATTTCATCGACGCCCTAAAGGTGTTCCTCCAGGACGAAGAAACTGAAGGTATCATCATGATTGGCGAAATCGGTGGCAGTGCAGAGGAGGACGCAGCAGACTTCTTGAAGAGCGAAAACAAGCAGAATAAACCCGTTGTCAGCTTTATTGCTGGCATCAGTGCTCCCCCCGGACGACGAATGGGCCACGCCGGTGCTATTGTTAGTGGTGGAAAGGGTGGCGCCGATTCTAAGATTGCGGCACTGGAGGCTGCTGGTGTTGTGGTTCAGGCAAGTCCAGCTCTGCTGGGCAAGTCGCTGCATGAGCAGTTTGTGAGCCGTGATCTCCTTTAATTGTCATTTTAGAGATTCCCTATGGCCAGGTCACTTTTGTTCACAGGACAGGACAACAAGGTCTATTTGTGGTTCGTGGATGTCCGATCTGGGACATGGTTTGCACTGTACACGTCGAAATAGCCCTTGGCCGATATGTTGATACTTCTGCCAAAATGTTTTCTGCAGTCCGCAAGATTTGCCCGCACCCTACTTTCAATCCAAGATAAAATACTGTAACATAGTCGTTGGCCTGGATTTTGATCACACCGTCTATTTGCTTCGTACCCATTTCATCATCTCAAAGATATTTGCCCCCGCCGACTCGCTCGAACATTTAACCACGCCTGGAAGCCGCAGAACACCAAGAAGCCAGCATACACCTATAACACGGATAAGGATGAGTTTTGAACATTCGAGAATTGAAGAAACTCACAGCCACTGCAACGAATATAGACCCGGCCACTGCGCTAGGGTGCTCCGGATCCTCCTCCAACCCCATCATCATATGGTGATCGCGCTGGGGAAGTTAGTGAACCATTTCTACGGAAACAAGCTGCAGCAGAAGACTTCAAAACGTACCGCGAACAGGCTACCTATTATGCTCAATATCACAATGGCAAAGGCCGAGATCACCGTGCTGTAGCCAAGTCAGCCAGGTGCGATGCAATTAAGTTAACGTGTGGCTAACCAGAACCACGCATTGCCTGCGGAAACGACAGGTTTCATTGTGGGCGAATGCTGGAGTAGAACTGGGGACAGGAATCTCAGGAGGGTTTCAACGAGGGTTGGGGGACGAAGTCAACGAAGCAAGGAGGTGGAGGATTGTTGCCTGGAGTTGAGATTGTGTCAGGCCGTTACTCGCGATGGGTATATGGTGGTGGCGATTGCTTTAGATCAGGTTGGAGGGAAGATTTGAGGCTCTGTGAATGGAGTCGGCCCATTCAATTAGGTACAGTGCACTGTAGAGAAGAAAGAATACAAGCTGGCGGCGTCGGGGGAGAACCGCAGTTGACAATGTCAGTCGCAACAGCCCGAGATTGGCCAATCAAAACAGGGCTTGGGGTGGGAAGCTGCCGCCGTCATCGATCCTTGCTCCTTCCAGGCTAAACGTTCTTGAACCCCGACTTAATAGAGGCACCGACCTCCTGACACCATCCAGGCCATTCCATCCATACAATACAAGTAGTACATCATTCATCCGCCTGATTTGATCATACGCCTACTACTACTATACTAGCATTAGTCAGTGTTCCCCGGATGCACTGGATAGTATAAAAAAGGCCTGTGAGGAGTCCCCCCACATCAACGAGTTGCACATAAGCCATCCTCCAAAAGAACATCATCATCCAACATCGACATTATCCATTTCCAGAAACACAATTTCCACCAGCCTTTGCTTCGGCCTGAATTAACTTGATCACACTATTCATGCCCCGAAGTGATCCAGCTGTCGATATTGACGAGCAGTCACCCCTTATCGGTCCCGAGGACACCTACGAAAATGGCGATGTCTCTGAGAGGCCGCTTTCTGAAGCAATTGATCTCGAAGACTCTTTGGTAGAGTCAAAGAGTTCCTTCTATCTTGCCTTACTTACGATTTCAATTGGAGGCCTGCAAATTGTTTGGTCTGTCGAGCTCTCCAATGGCTCACCCTACCTTTTATCACTTGGAATGAGCAAGGCTCTCGTCGCATTTGTTTGGCTTGCCGGACCCTTGACTGGCGTTCTTGTCCAGCCTTACATTGGTATTCTGAGTGATCGCTCGAGAATCTCCTGGGGCAAACGGAAGCCTTATATGGTTGCTGGTGCATTAGGGACAGTGGTGGCATCTATCACGCTTTCTTACGCCAAGGACATTATTCGTGGCATTGGCGGTCTAGCAAAGGACGCCAGTTACGATGGAGGATATAAGACAGCAACTATTATTCTGGCCACCATCATGATGTGGTGTTTGGATTTTGCAATCAATACCGGTCTGTCCCTCGAGAGCACAGAGATGATACAAGCTAACATTCCTCAGTCCAAGCTGCGATTCGAGCTTTCATAGTTGACAATGCCCCGTCCCACCAACAGGAATCTGCCAATGCATGGGCTTCTAGAATGACCGGAATCGGCAACGTCCTCGGTTATATCTTTGGGTATCTCAACCTCCCACAGTATATGTCCTTTTTCGGAAACACCCAATTCAAAGTGCTGGTGGTGATTGCATCAATCGCAATCAGCTCTACCGTCCTTGTCAGCGTGCTATGCATCAAAGAGCGCAATCCGCTTTTGGATCCGCCCTCCAAATCTGATCGTGAAGCTTCTGGATTGATCGCTTTTTTCAAGCAGGTATTCGTTTCCATCAAAAGACTTCCGCCCCAAACAAAGACAGTATGCCAGATACAATTCTTCCATTGGATAGGCTGGTTTCCTTTCCTCTTCTACATTACGACCTACATTGGACAACTATATGTCAATCCTTACCTGAAGCCAGGCCTGTCGGATGATGAGGTCAACATATTATGGGATAAAGCAACGCGGATCGGGACCCTGGCTTTGTTGATATACGCCATCACCTCCTTTACCTCGAATCTGATCCTTCCATTCTTGGTCGTTCCAACTTATCGCGCTGAAACCTCTCGACCATCCGAAGAAATTCCCCGGCCTATCACTCCAACCTCACCCATTGGGACCCGGGAAAGAAGCGCCTCGTGGGGAGAGCTAGCAATGGCGCACAATAGATCACAATCTCATCTCTCCACACGTACAGCTCCTGCTGATCCACATCCTAGAAAACTTGATCTTCAAAATTCTCAAAGCTTACTGCATCGCTGGTTGGAACGTCTACAAATTCCTGGCTTGACTTTGAGGCGAGCTTGGTTACTGTCACAGCTTTTGTTTTCGTTATGCACATTCAGTACACTCTTCATTTCCACTCCACAGGCAGCTACCGTGATGACTGCCCTGATCGGTATTACTTGGTCCCTGACACTCTGGGCTCCTTTCGCCCTGATCTCAGCCGAAATATCTCGACGTGATGAAAGGAGACGTCGAAGGGACCGACGCAGGCTGATGAATGGTCCAGATGATGGTGAGAGCGACACAGAAGAAGAGGAAGAAGATAAAGCGGGCATCATTCTGGGCATCCACAATGTTGCAGTCAGCGCTCCCCAGGTTTTGGCAACTCTAATTTGCAGTGTTGTATTTAAGCTGCTTCAGAAGCCAAGAAATGAACCAGGCGATGTGAGTGTCGGCTGGACTCTAAGGATAGGGGGGCTTGCCACTTTGGTATCGGCGTTCATCACATGGAGGATGAAAGAAGCCGCCGACGAGGATGAAGATAAATAAGATTGCCCCCGGCCACTCAAAGAGGGATTCCAGAACTAAAATAAATGCGGGCTGAGGGGTGCCTATGGCTTTTGCAGATCGAGGCTCCAGATCAACGATATCCAGCATCGTCTCGCTCAGAGATCTAATTTTGATACGTGGTCAGGTTCTGCAGGAGAGGCTTGTCCATCCCGCCGCATTCGTATTCCCTATCTGCTAGGCAGAACGGATACATAACGGGAGTAGCAGGCGAAAGTACGCTGCATGTTTTCGATGACAATGGGGGGACCACACTGGAAAGTCGTCTCAGGAGCTAGCCTAGCACTCCGTCATCCTCGTGGCTTGATGGGACAAAAATTGGCCCCATTTATCTGCCACTTCTGACAGGGTATTTGCTGGCCGCAATCCAACGTTCCTCTAAGCGTTATCCCGTACGAGCTCCTCCGTCCGTGGATGTTTTTGGATCTTGCCAATACCTCCCAGCGCTTATCATACAATTTTCTCATAGATCATAGGTCATAGACCCGTGTGAGATGATCCGTGCCGAATAACAACACCTTCCACGAGCCTCAAAAAGTCTTCAGGCCGCTAACGAGGTGAAAGCACTTCATTCTCCTCAAATTTTGCTGTAGATGGGTCCAACAGGTTACAAACACGCATTCCAGACCCGTTGAATTGCCACCAACAAGAATTATGCCGTACACAAGCCGTTTGCTGACACGAGGGTGTCGGGTAGTCGGTCTAGGCGAAGCAATGTTCCTCCAGGTCAGGTGCTCCAGACGTCGGGAGTAGTGGCTCTAGGTCCTTTCAGGATATTCGTCGAACACTCTATCGGCTTGGCTGTGCCTTCACTGGGTTCCTGTAGTAACACTGAGAGTGGGAACCCGGACAGGACATGAGACTTGTATCGTTGGCGATAGAAAACCCGAAGAGGAACCGTATGGCCGGATTTCTCGACTATCTCTGGTACAACGGTAGCAGAGGCGACTAGGCTAAATTTCGGCAGCCCAGGTATCGGCCCATCAGCACTCCGCAACCAATCCGGTAGGCTTCAGCTTCGCGTGATCCAAGCAAAATCTTCGGTTCAGGCGCAGATGTGGAGCGATCAAGCTTCAGCAGTGGGTTTAACCAGAGAAGTCCTACCGCTATGGCCCCGAACAGAATGCAGGATACATATATCAACCCATGGCAACTTGTCCATCACACCCTTTTGCTCCCCTCGTTCTATGTTGTTTGTTGAGACCATCAAACCTTCGCGAGTGGGATCAAAGTTCAAATCAACGAAGACTGCCCACAGTGTGACGGATCGACAGAACTTAATCCGGAGGCTGAGGACCTTCAGAGAACCCCGCCCATCATTTAAAAGTTCGAGAGCACCCCTAGGAGACGTACCCCAAGATCAGCCAAAGAACGCCAACAACTTCAGGTCTAGTTAAAAACAATCAAGCCATGGTTAAAGACAACGCGCCTAAAGCCGGGCTACCGGCTAATTTCCTCTGGGGATTCGCCACTGCAGCGTATGTTCTTTTGACCCTTCTAGCCCCTACCCCAGATTTGAGTTTCGCTTATGTACCATTTTCAATTGTTCTAGGTACCAAATTGAAGGCGGCGCTACTGCGGATGGCCGCGGCCCCTCAATATGGGACAGCTTTTGCAAAATCCCAGGCAAAATCGCTGACGGCAGCTCTGGAGACGTCGCTTGTGATTCTTACCATCGAACAGATCAAGATATTGAATTGCTCAAGAAACTCGGTGCGAGAGCATATCGATTCTCAGTCTCGTGGTCCCGAGTAATCCCGCTTGGTGGTAGAAATGATCCTGTCAACGAGGCAGGCCTTGAATATTATGTCAAATTCGTCGATGATCTCCTCGCTGCTGGCATTGTCCCATTCATCACACTCTTTCACTGGGATCTGCCTGATGAGCTTGACAAGCGATATGGAGGGTTCTTGAACAAGGAGGAGTTTGTGGCCGACTTTGCAAACTATGCACGAGTGATGTTTGATGCTTTGGGTGATAAGGTGAAGCACTGGATCACTTTCAATGAACCTTTCTGCAGCGCTGTTCTTGGATACAATGTTGGTGTCTTCGCACCGGGCCGTTCGAGTGATCGAACAAGGAGCACTGCTGGGGATGGAAGCACGGAACCTTGGATTGTTGGACACAACATCCTCATCGCCCATGCCAACGCCGTCAAGATCTTCCGAGATCACTACAAATCCAAGATCGATGGCGAAATCGGCATTACGCTCAATGGTATGTCTGTCAGACTCACGATAACGCTAGAAAGCTAACACTGCACAGGGGATTGGACGGAGCCTTTCGACCCTCATTCAGAAGCCGATAGGCTGGCATGCGACCGTAAGATCGAGTTCGCCATCTGTTGGTTTGCCGACCCAGTCTACTTTGGTCACTACCCCGAGTCTATGGTCAAACAGCTAGGAGATCGCCTGCCAAAGTTTACAGATGAGGAACGAGAGCTCCTTACTGGGTCGAACGACTTCTATGGCATGAATCATTATTGTGCCAATTACATCAAGAATAAGGATTCCGAGCCTGATCCACAAGATGTTAGTGGCAATCTTGATGTTCTTTTCGAAGACATGAATGGCAATAGCATTGGCCCAGTCACCCAAAGTCCATGGCTACGTCCTCACGCACCCGGTTTCCGAAAGCTTATGAAGTGGTTGAGTGACCGATACGGTGGACCGAAAATCTATGTGACTGAAAATGGCACCAGCATCAAAGGAGAGAACGACTTGCCGATGGAAGAAATCCTAGAAGATGATTTCCGAGTGGAGTACTTCCGAGGGTACATCACATCCATGGCGGAGGCGGTTGCCGAAGATGGCATCAACTGTCAGGGATACATGGCTTGGAGTCTTATGGAGTAAGTTCAAGATGTTATGCATCATCATTGGGACATGCACACTGACACATTTCGCCAGTAACTTCGAATGGGCCGAAGGATATGAGACACGCTTCGGCGTGACATATGTCGATTATGCCAACGGCCAAAAACGATACCCCAAGAAGAGTGCACTGGAGTTGAAGAACATCTTTGATCAATACATTGGCAAGGTTTAGAAATGTCGTTTGTTTTATTTCGGCCTGAAAAATAATGTCGCTCATGAATGAGGATTTTGTTTTAGCTGGGGTCAAGATGCCGGCGCAACAACTTTGGATACTTGTTGAACATGGGGGTGTTTGGAAAGGGTTCACTGAGCTTACTTAGGTGCATTTTCTGGGGTTAATTACCCAACTGCCAGGCACAGTGTCACTGCCTAGGTACCCAAGGTAGTTAGTATTGTCATGTTACACAACCATCATTTGACATATGGCGGCCGAGCCTTGAGATTCCTCTTACGACATTTGGTCCGATTATGGAATAGCAATGGCTTGCATCTTACCAACCAGTGCGGAATTGCTGGAGTCTCGCAGCTTTTGCTTCTCGTTTATCAGGTTCGGATGACCACTGGGAGGAACAAGAAAAGAGAGAAGCATGACTTGGACCCCCTCCACCCCTCCACCCCCTAGGGTTCATCACCAGGAGGAAAGTTGTTCCATCCCCGAACCACCCTTTACGGTAGCTGTTCCTCTTCACCTCCCACTTTGCACGGCCTCTCGGGCGTCTTCATCGCCGTTGACGATCTCTATTTTAATGTGATCCCTTTCACGTACGTACAAAACCGTCACCTAGTCGCTCACTCGCTCGCTCGCTCGACCTCGCTGTGTGAATTTCCATCCCAAGCAGGCAGATCCTAACCTTTTCCTCGTTCACTCTTTCTCGTCTTTTTCGCTTGTGCTGTTTGCGTTGGGCTTCAAGTTCTCGTCCTTCGTCTATCCAAACTCTTGGGGATACCGAAGGCTAAAATCGACAGCGGTCATGGATACCCCGTCGGTCCCTCTCAACTTCGTTCCCGCAGAGACGGGCGAGACCTTCCGGGTCGGCACCATCCAGATCCGTATCATGGAGGATGGCTCGAGAACAGACAATCGCATCGGTAGTGCCGAGTTCACGGTTCCGCCCCACACCTCTGGGTGAGTATTCCGCGATGCTGGATGTGTTTTGCTCCTGGTGGACGATTCCTCTTGTGGGCACAGCGGATGTGGACCATCAATGAGTTGTGACTGTGACTGACGAGTGATGATGACATGATGATGCCTAAAGACCGCCTCCCCATTGGCATGAGATGGTAAGTGTTATTTCTACCTCAAGAGGGAGTCTTGTCCCCGCCCCTTCTTCTAAACAAGATAGTGGACTATCAAGAGTAGTTGGAGGGTGTCCCCCCAGCCCTCCACTCATCCATCTCTCAAGAGATCACTCTCGTCATTCAAAACTGCTCGCTAATTTGTGCCCACCGTGTACCCCACAGCACGACGAGACCTTCCTCGTAACACAAGGCACGCTGCGCTTCCATGGGCTAGACGGCAACACCATCGACGCCAAACTAGGAGACTACATCACAGTGCCACCCCGGGCGCCACACACCTTCTCGAACCCGTACGATGAGCCGGCCAAGTTCTTCAACACTTACACCCCGGCCTTTTACATCAACTACTTCAAGCTGCTGGCTACCCTCGGCGAGGCTGGCAAGCCCATGAACCCCGAGGCCAACCGTCGCGCTATGGCTGTGAGTTCCACCATCCTAGCTTTGCCCATAAGCCCTTTCCCGCTTACTCTTTTCTAACTCGTGCTCTTCCTTGCCTTTCGCTATCATTCTTCGCTTTTGTCCGCGGCCGAAATATCCCCCTATCACTATGGGGCCGACAACTATGTGTGAGCTGTCGCTGATATCTGGGCCTTCTCTTGTTGGAATTTAGTACTTCGCAACGATCGGCGTCGCCGATGACGAGATGCACATGGATAAGCAGCAATTCTATGGCAATGGCAACGCCAACGCCAAAGACAAAGAAAACGGCGGGGCCGCCGAGAGGAATGGAAAATAGTTGAATCATGAAGCTAACCTCGCATCGGCGGGGTTGGATGAAGCTGGGGGAAGTGAATGTATGTACAAATTCTTGCCCCTTGGGGTCTGAAGGTGGGCCTGATGTACTTATGGGCGCAACAAGCTAGTGTATTGGGAATGGTCACCTCGAACTCTCTTGTGGAGAAGGGGTGACTGAAGGCTGGGCAATGAAAAGTGGACTATTCACCTCGGCGTTCTTGGAAATTGAAGCTGAGTGGGAGGACCACAACCTGCCACAGGGGAGAGGCGAACAATCTACTCGTTTATCGACAATTGAGATGATCCCGTCCCTTCCAGTGCTCGAAAGCCTGAATAACTCAGAAACTGGGAGTTACTGTGTTCAAGTGATGTCCATAGAGATGAAAATATGATGAAATTGACAATGGCAATGGAACGAGATACTTTGACCCGAATTAATGAGACAATTAATATGCTCATACAGCGGGTTCTGCACGCTCTTCTGCCATTGCAGCGAGATGGAGAACGCCTTTTTTGGTGTTCAAGTTTAAGGTCAGGAGGGAACGACTTGCAAGGGTCCGATATCCCTGGAGCTTCCTGAACAGCTAGGTTGTTGTGGTTCGTTTCGCCATTAAATTGTATGAGGATATACAGTATATATATTTTGGATGGAAAAGTCTGAATGATGTGTTACCTTTGCAAAACCCTTGGTCGTTGGTACAGGAAGATGCATCGAAAATCCATCACAAGCCCGCTCAGGTATTCTGTAGGTATTCAAAAAATCATTGTGGATGAGTTAACATTGCTTGCGGCTGACATGTTATTCATGGTTTTTGTTTATGCCTCGTTGACGAAAACACCGGCCATGCCCATTCCCTAGATTGACGAACGCCGATTGGTTAGCACTGAAATGAGGCCATACGTGGATGGGGAAGATTCTAGCTTTACTCTGTCCCATATAGCAATAGGGGACATTGTATGAAGCTACAAGGCTCTGGGAATTATCATAGGGGCTCGAGACTTACTGTTCCCACACACATGGAAGTGACGGCGACTTTGGCCTTCCGCCGTCTCAGCTCCGAGAGCGCTGTTACGACTTGTCTTGTACCAGTACAGCCTAGGGGGTGGCCGATAGCGCTGTTTTCGGTGGCTGTTAGAGAGTGAACCAAAAAGGAATGTAGAAATGAAAGAATAGCACTCACATTGCTCCTCCTCGAACATTGACCTTGTTGATATCCAGGCCTAGCTCGTTGACGCAATACACGTACTGGTTATGTCACGGTCAGAATATGGGTTTTGATGAAGAGAAATCGTTTGAGGGCTGGGGTATGCTGCCGAATTGAATTGAACTCACCATGCTGGCGAAAGCTTCGTTGATCTCGAAGAGGTCCACGTCATCCTTGGTCAGACCGGTCTTCGCGAAAAGCTTAGGGATAGCGAGACTGGGGCCAATGCCCATGATGCGAGGTTCAAGGCCGACTACGGTGCTGAGGACATATTTGCCAATGATCTTCTGGCCTAGCTTCTGGGCGGTCGAGCGCTTCATCAACAATACGGCAGCTGCACCGTCGGTCACTTGACTGGCATTGCCACCTGTTGTAGTGGGTCCCCAGTTGGGGAAAGCTGATCGGATCTTGGAAAGCCCTTCATATGTGGTACCAGGTCGAATACCATCATCCTTGTCGACGGTGATGGTTTTCTTCTCCTTGGTTTTGGGGTCTATCCATTGGGTGGTAACGGGGGTGATTTCATCAGCTGTCCAACCTTCCTTTTGTGAGCGTTCAGCACGGTTATGTGACAATTCGGCGAGCTTGTCTTGCTGCTCTCTTGTGATCTGGAAATCCCGAGCAACATTTTCTGAAGTCCAGCCCATTGGTTGGAGGTTGTCTTTCGCAATGGGGTGTTCAGCAATGATTGGACTCATTGATGGTGGTTTATCGTCATTTTTCGACATGCTCTCGCATCCAACTGCAATACCAACATCGATTGCTCCCAGTGCGATTGAGCTTGCAACTGTTTGGATTGAGAGAAGCCCGGAAGAACAGAATCTGCTAGCGACGTTGGCGGCAGTTCCAATGGGGAAACCGGCAGCAAGAACGGCGCTTCTTGCAACAAAGCCAGGGGCGGGCTGTAGGACATTTCCAACGCAGACGTCTTCAACAACATTGGGGTCGATGCCTGACTGCTCCTTGATGGCTTTTAATACATGAACAATAAGCTCGTCGGCGGGAGTGTCTTTCAAGCCACCTTTCCGGGCTTTTGTGAGAGGCGTGCGAACGGAAGCTGTTATGACAATATCATCTGGATTCTTCTCGAGGAGTTTCTTGAGGGCTGGAGAGGGAGTTGCAATTCCACTGGAGTTCAGATGGCCTGCAACGGCATCGAGTCGGCGTTGAGCACTCATGTTTCCAAACGGACGTCGCAGTCCGTGTGTTCAGTTGTTCAGGGCAGAGTTGGCGTCTGAAGATTTGTTTCCAACGACGAGAATACGTCGAATGCAATATGAATCAAGGGCCGGATCAAATTCGGAAGACAGTCGACATAATCAATTGTGGTCGGCTTTGGAAGAAATATGTTCTGATAGGAAGCCAGGCAATGAATTGGAGGTCTGGTGCCTCGGCATGTCGAAACAAGTTTGGTGGGTCATGACCCTCTTTAGAGACTGCCGCCCTCGCGCCCAGGAAGGCAGCCACGAGGCCTTAGCCCAAGTGAACTTGGGGAAGCTGCGGACCTGAGACCGATTGCAACTGCCGAAAGTCCACCTTCCACCAACTGCCATGTTGATCCCGTTGCCTCGGAGGCAATCATAGGATCAACACTAACTACATACGAGGACTACGGAGCCATTTGCCTCCTGTGAGTTACGCGCCCTTCTGTGACCGCTTGTGAATTTCGCATTTTGAACGGAAGGCGAAGTATTATTTAATTTCTGCTAGAGGCACCAGCCCCACCTCCACATGATGTCCTCGTACGGAGACCATATCTAAATAAAATGCCGCTGCTCCAGGCTACGAGCCTAAGACATCAACTGGGACCGAGGACTCCGAGTGCCCCAGCCATACACGGCCTCCTTAGAAACACAACTATGTGGTGGAGGCAGGCGATGTTTACTTTGCACAGGAGATTTATTGTTATCTGAAGTCCATGGCTCTCCAATTTTCACGGGACTTTTCTTCTCCCTCTGTCAGAGCAGATACCTGAGATTGGGTACTTCCTCCCTGTCTCTCCCTCCATGTTAAACATAAACTTCGAGCTCCCAAACTCACAGTGGGGCGCTTACGGACGAATCGTCTTTAGCTGCTCCAGTTACCCCTGTTGCCCCGGACCGAGTTCATCATTTCAATCCCCGATATTACTGTTCGACTTGTCTGGATGTGTCCGAGCTACTCTTCTAGGAAGCCCCTTCTGGATACACTCATATAACGGCATCTACTACTGGTACATCTATATCTACTTACGTCCGTACCTGCAAGCTCGCCTATCCGTCTCCATTTCCCGTTAGCTGTACCGATTGACGAGTGCCACTTATTGAACTCCAGCAGCTACCACGACAGCACTTGGATCTGAATATAGATCTACGAGTAGGGGAGCAGAGACAGGCTAGTCTTATCATCTAATAGCGGCCAAATCATCTACAACTTAAGGCCCATTTATTGCCTATTGAAAAATCCCATTGTCTCTGGCTTCCTCAACCCTCCCGGATAGGGCGACATTGCTTCAGCTGGAAACCCCCGATCCAGTCTATTTGAAGTCGTTTCAATCTGTACCGCTACCATGTCGACGATTGCTGCCTCAACTGCTGCGGCAGCTGGATTACTGTACTATGCAAATCACTCGCTAGGGATCAGTAAAGATATCGCCCAGTATCGACTCGATGCGGATTTTGGAGCCAGATACCCCCAGTTCCTAGCAAAGCTGGGTCCTCAGTCGCCTCATTTATACCGAATGCTAGAATTGGCGGATCCAAACGCAGATGCTATATGGTTTGAAGGACGCACATGGAACTATCGCGCCATGAAACAACAAGTCGATGAATTGGCACTTGGATTCCGTGAACTAGGAGTCAAGAATGGCGATATTGTGGCTGTTTTCATGGCCAATTCTCCAGAGATGGCTTTCACGGTGTATGCACTTACCAAATTAGGCGCAGCCCCTGCGTTGATCAACAATGCTTTGCGAGATGACACACTCCTCCATTGTGTGCGACTTCCTTCATCAAACCTGATCGTTGCCACTCCAGATATCGTCTCACATGCTGCTTCCGCTGCAGCAGCTCTGAGTGGTACCATCAAGACGGTTCGATTGAACCTCGGTTCATTCCGTCCGACACCTCTGCCCAGCGACGACATATCCGACTTCCCATTCTTAGATCCCGCAGGTATTGTCTCACTTCCGCCTACACCACCCAAGTCAGTGGCTTCAGTAGGAGCCTTGATTTACACTTCGGGTACCACAGGAAAGCCAAAGGCCTGCAGCATTAAAAATGCACTCCTCACGGTTGTTGCATGCACCACACCTATGGATCATAGCAATCCTAAGAAATACCTTCAATCACTTCGAACCTATTCTTGCATGCCACTATTTCACGGGACTACATTCTTTACGGGGTTGTGTTATTCCGTCGGACAGAGTAGCTGCTTCGCAATCGGACGGAAATTCTCAGCAAGAGGGTTTTGGAAGGAGGCTCATGAGTCAAGGGCTACACGCATTCTGTACGTCGGCGAATTAATGCGATTTTTGCTCGCGACCGCCCCTGGCCCCTACGATCGGAAGCACAACGTCCTTGTTGCAGCAGGCAACGGCTTGCAGAAGGATGTCTGGGTGGACATCCAAAAACGGTTCAACGTGCCTGAAGTCAGGGAGTTCTACCGCTCAACTGAAGGGTTGGTCAAATTCGACAACGTGCACCAGAAGGGTCGGCCAGGTGCTGGGAAAGTTGGATACTTAGGCACACTGAGGAAAAAGGTATTAGAAAAGGACCAATGGATTGTCAAGTTCGATTATGACACCGAACAACCAATCCGAGACCCGAAAACAGGGTGGTGTCAGATCGCAGACAAGGGTGAGCCTGGGGAAGCCATCGCCAGGATCAAAAACATGGATACTTACATCAACTACCATGCCAACAAAGAAGCCACGGAGCAGAAATTATTGAGAGATGTCTTTGAGAAGGGTGATGTTTTCCAACGCAGTGGAGATCTACTTGTTCAAGAAAGGGACAACTGGGTCAAGTTCGTGGATCGGATAGGTGACACTTACAGATGGATGGGCGAAAATGTGTCGGCCGGTGAAGTGAGAGGATACATCTCGGAGCTACCAGGCGTGAAAGATGCTGTTGTCGTGGGCCGAAGGCTCAATAAATATGATGGTCAAGCCGGCACAGCGTTGATCGTTCTGGACACGGACTCAGAAAAGCAAGGTGCTGGTCAAGGTGAAAAGGTCTTCATGACGCGGCTGTTCAAAGAGTTGAGGTCCAAGGGTGTCCCTCGTTATGCAGTGCCTAGGCTTGTGCTTGTGCGAGGCGATCTTGTTGATGTCGGTGATACCTTCAAACACGCGAAGGCTGTGGTCAAGAATATTGAGTGGGGAGTCCTCGACCCTTCGGGGGCAACGAGACAATATTATCTTGACCTGGAGGGTGAATCATTCAAGCCAATGGATGCAGACAGTTGGGCGAAGATCGACAGCGGAAAGGCGAAGTTGTAATCCTTGGGAAAATAGATTAGATGTGCTTAGAATCCTGTAGCTGATAAGGTCAAGTGGTATCTCCCATAAGCAGAGTCCATCAAAATTTCGAGTTTAATTTCCCGGCTGAGGACACACAGATGAGATGCTGACTGTTTGATGTAATATCAGTACCTAGTACCCACCAAGGTAAGGACTTTGCACTTTGAGCAGTTTGGGGGGTCGTCCAAAGACTCCTCAATGCTCATCTGTGTCTCATAGCAGTTCTAACCTGGTACCAGCAGATTGGCGGATTTAAAGATCAGTGTGTAAGCTTTGTGGAAAGCATCCCTCTAGTGCTCTACCTTGTACCCAAACCAGAAACTATTTTGTTTGATAATGCCAGTGTATGGGTGCTTGTCACGTGGTGAGGTAAGCTCCCTCGCATTGTGAGCAGTCTGACATTGCTAGATCACAGGTTGATTGAGCAAAGCCGCATATACGACCGCCACAGCACGGGCTGTACAGCTGACTAGATATTGTGCGAATGAGGTGCCTCCGAGGGCCACAACATTGAACGGTGGTGAGAATGGGGGCAACCGTATGACTCTAGGGAGGGCACAATGGGAGTTGCACGTGTGACGGAAAGCAATGTCCACTTGCAGCACGTACCCAGGCGATTCATTCTCCAGGGCGGGGCATAGAACAAAGCATGCTTCCCGATTGATGAACAAGTATTGTCTTGCGTCAATCGACAGCTTAAGTCCACGATGCTAATAGTATAACATCTAAAGAAAGAAGTTGGGTTCCTAACGTCCAAGCTTGAGCGGAAAGCATAATGACTTCTGGCGGAGGGGGCTTGGCGTCTGGGCATGAATGGCCTCCACCCACATCCAATGACAGGCATTCCTCCAAATGTTCAAGAATATCTCAAACTTCGCCCCACGATTCGCTACAACCACAAGCAGGCCCCCTGCACGGGTTACTGCTCACGCCCAGTCATCTCAGCCACTCTGACTAGGGACAATGAAACGTGAACTAATTTCTTAGGCAGTCCATCTCAAAATAATTGTCACTCCATCAGCCTCCAGTGGACCAGGCTATCCATGGATTGTGGTTTCATCAAAAATGCACCTCCTTAGCCTGGGCCAGCCATAGCCAGCCGATCGTTCTTTGTTCTACGGGATTTACACATACCTTCACAACTTCAAACACCCTCCCTTTATCCCCTCTCTTATCCTTCACATTCTTTGTACAATCTATATTGATAGATAAACCATTGGTCTTCACCACTGCACGTCCTATCTCTGGAACAGAGGCCGCTTTGTCTCTTCGGGTGACATTGCTTATTGTCTCATTCACCCCGTCGTTCATTTATCCTCCACTCAGTTGGACTTGACCATATGGAATAAATTCCTCGTATTTACCACCGATTCACACCAAATACTCCACAAAGCGAATTTCATCTATTCCATTTTGAACGTTAATCAAAACCCTGTCGCTACAACTAATCCAACTCTACGGACAGACATCCAACACATTCTCCGAATCAGTAGGGAAACGAACAACCAAAAAGTTCAAGACATCGAATTTAATCGAACAAGATGAGACATAAGATAGCTGGCGCACTACTCTTAGGGGCTCTCCAAGCTCTAGTGGCAGCCAACGATGCTCCCACCTTAGCGGCCACTATATTTGTTGCTGGATATGATGGCTTCGTGCGCACCGTCCAGTTAAGCACCGAGGGTAGTTCCTCGAAGTTAACGCTCGTCAATCAGACAGATGGATGCAAGACAAATCCCTCATGGCTCAACGTCGACATTGAGAACCACCGACTCTGGTGTCTCGATGAAGGATTCGTCGCGGGCTTCGGGACACTCAACCAATTTGACATTGAAGACAATGGGATCCTGACACCAGTGCAGCATCGAAATGTATCAGCAAGTCCAGTTCACAGCAAACTTTATAATGGCGGCAAAAACATTGCTCTGGCGCAGTTCGGCAACGCCGATGCCACAGGAATTCGAGGTGGCTTGACCATCCACAGCATCAACGAGAAAGGTACCCTAGGCGAGATGGTAAACCACACATTCGATGCCCTACCTGCCCCAGGACCGCGAGCCGGTCAAGCCGTCCCGCGCGGGCATGGCGTCTACCCAGACCCGAAGGACAAAAATCTCGTCGTTCTCGACTACGGTGCAGATGTAATCCGGACTTTCAACCTTATTCCAGATGGCACTGGCTCCTTGAACATCGGAAGTGTCCTCGCCCTCCCGAAAGGTACTGGTCCACGCCACGCAGCATTCTTCTCACACACACCCACCTCACAGCTCTACCTATTCGTGATCTCCGAATTCCTCAACACCATAAGCACTTTTACCGTAAATTACGATGCAAACGACGCCATCGTGCTCGCGGGTCCTACCCACGTCATTGACACATTCGGCGGGAAAGCTGACGCCGCAACGCTCATCAACGCCAAAGCAGCTGAAATCCGAGTGTCGTACGATAGCAAATTCTTGATCGCATCGAACCGAAACGACACCTCATTCCCGGAGTCGGACTCGCTGGCCACCTTCCGCGTCAAGGACGATGGCAGCCTTGACTTCGTGCAGCTCGCCGCTGCTGGTGGTCTGTTCCCACGTGCCTTCCAGGTGAATTTGAAAGGCGATCGTGTCCTCGTGGCTGCACAGACGGACTCGAAGATTACCGTGCTCGACCGGAATCCGCAGACTGGTATCATTGGGAATGTCCTCGCCGAGTTGGCTATTAACACTACCGTGGATGGTGTTGCCGCCGGCCTTCCTGCCGCGATTTGGAATGAGTGATTTGAAGGGCCTTTGGATTCGAGAAAGAATCTATGTTGATTAGCTTTTAAACTTGAGATAGAGTTGCCGTGCCGCAGTCGTGCTCGTGCCTATCCATCTGTATATACGCAGCGTTCAAATATTATATTATTTCATCCATGCTTGCCTCTTTGTCTGCTTCCTTATTCGACGTTTCCAAGTTAGTGACATGGATGGATTCCCAACAACACACGCATCTCAAGACCTTTTTTGTGTAACTTACATTCAACGTGTTAAGCGCTAAGCATCGTGTGTAATAGTGACCAAGGATGCTCTCGTTCGTAGAAAGCTACAGCAGTTGGTGCGAGCCCCGTGTGGCAGTATGGTGAGGATCACACCAAGGAAGAGCGAAGCGACTAGCGTTGTGACGGCTTGTGTATCCGCTTAGGCATGCATTACCCCTGCCAAGCCCGGAACCGACAACAGTCCTTTCTGTCGCTTCGTGTTTCTCCGCGTCCTTCAAATTTGTCAATCCACCTATCAACGAATCAACCACACTTTGTCATCAGAGTGATATATGGCAAGTCGTCCTTCTGCAAGCCCTTTGTGTTTCAACAGGCTCTGTACTGAACGACTATTATTCACATTACTAAGGCATGCCCCAACGAGTCACTTCTCTCTGTGGATTAGTGCATTCTGTGCGAGGGCTCCATGTAAACCTTCCCAACCAAGCATATATCAGATGTGGTGTCTTGGTTTAACTTAATGGCTAGTAGTTGACTACCTGTCAGTTGACCCTGAAAGAGCTGGCAGAGCACGAGCAGATCATCTAAGTAAATACCATTAGTTCGGAGGACCACAAAACTGACCACAAGCTGCAATGCTCGGAGTGCAGAGAGTCTCACGAGTCACACAATATGAGAAGGGTTCGCTGAAAAACGGTATGATTTCTCCATAAACTCGAATTTCCAATTTCCCCCCTGAAGAAAAGCATATTGTCCAGAAGAAGATTAAAACCCGAGATTCACCACTTTCCCATACAACTGGTACCTTGAGAACCAATGGTTGAACAGATGGAAACGTGGCCTTCTGAGAGCCTATCGACAGCTCAACCTATAGTTCTCGCTGCTCAAAAGACACTGAGGTGCACCAGCCGAACGCCAGCTAAATTCGTACTCGAGAACAGCCCCAAAAAGATGGAAATTCGCCGCACATTCCAACAAATTTGTCTGTCCAGGAGGACATGAGAAGAGTGACACGATCACACGACCGCCACCCAATCAATTGCTCGCCTTATTGACCCCAAAATTGCCCGCGAGATCGCCCAGCACCATCTTTGCCTACTTTATCAAGACCACCTTTGCTTGCAACAAACTGGAGGAAGAGTCCGTGTGTCAAGTTGGCCAGATGTTGCTATCGATGTGTCAGTAACCTGCTTCACCAAGCGCTGGAAGTAGAGGAACAAATCATAAACACGTACTTCTTTAAAAAAAGTTGGTGTGCTGAGAACCATCCAATTGTATTCATTTTGATCTCGGTCGACAACCCAATCGAGGTGATTGTGGAACCACCTTGCAAGCAGCTCTTCAAGCTGTTCCCTAGTGAACATCTCGACTGAGCCACCGGTGATAGTTAGGTTGTGGTAGGCCCGACGGTAACCAACCTTTGCGAGGGCTTTCTACAACTGATCAGCACCCGTTGGAACTTGGAGGATAGGATGATAGATACAGACCACATGGACAGAAGCCGGCACCCCTTCAGTCATCACCAACCAATAATGCTCGTGATTCCTCGATGTCACAGCGATGTTGTACTTTGTGGCATCGTTATAAACGGAATGCAGTGCATTCACGAGAGTCTGCCTCGGGACAGTCGGCTCGAAAAGCTGTGACAGCATATTTATGTCAAAGACACGGCCGATATTTTTGGATGTATTGTTCGAAGATTGCAAATTCCCCGGTTTGGGAGAACTATTTATACTTTGATGTTTCCAGCGGATGAGGCCAGGTTTGATGACTGGATCACCTTGTCTGACTGAGCAGACCAACTGAATCACCCAGCCGGCGTTTGCAGCCGGCTTTGGCTATGTCGGTGACTGAAGATACATAAATCGACTCACCGTGCGAGATCTGGCGGAGCCTACCTGAGTCAACTCCCTTATTATTTTTTGAAAGAATGGAAGGAGTCAGATCGAGCAACCTGCTTCACTTCGGAAGAAAAGTATCTGGTTTTGAGAAGGAGAGCTTGAGATTTATAAACTCAATCTACTGACGAATCCAAGTCTCACCGATGGATTGGTTCCCTTGACAAGGGCAACCAGGATTACGAATTCGCCATACCTTGTTGATTCTGTGTCTAAAGAGACAGTCCAACCGGAATTTCAACTAAACCAGCACCAGATCACAAGTTACAATACCTAGGTGGACGGAACTACTTCGAGTTCCTCCAACAAGGGGCGGATTTACAAGCGAACGCCTCAAGGCGAGACACCACCACGACCCTTCATCAACTATGGAAGACCACTATCGCCTCCATGTCACTCTCCGCCGTTCACAATCTCAAGCTTAGGTTCTCCTATGGCATTCATCCCAGACCTCATTGAGGAGTTGGCGAAAAATGTCCTTCCGAGGCGAGAGGTCAGCAACATTTTCCCACCGGAATACCAAGAGTTTGGGGGTATCAAGGAATACATACATCGGTGATACAATCTGACGCGAGTATATGATATTCTGTACCATCCGACATGATACCGAATTCTACATCATTCTCGAGAAACTCGCGAAACTTCGCTTCAAGCACCGCCTTGGGGTACTGGTTGGCACTGCCACCCTTGAGTTTTCGGGTGATGTTGCGTCGTCGATGCCCGATCGTCTGGAGATGATCCTCCTACGAAGTGTCAATATCTAAGTGGTCACTGGCTCTCCCTAGGTGTTGGGAGTGAAGAACTCAAGGATCAAGATTCAACACAAACGTATTTAAGCATGCCTGGAGTCCTTGTCCTCCAGAACCGGGTGCCCCTCTTGTGAGTGTCTTCGAGGGTCCACTGGCTGCTATCCGGCCAAAGCTTTTGGAGCAGGAGTAACAAGCGGTTCCAGGAGACTTTCCTGCTATCGAATAGCTCGGAGTAGTACATTTTTCCCCGTCCCCGAAAGCCGCTTCGAAATCTAGTTGAAAACGGAGACTAGGTGGGGATTTAGCGGTTTGGCTTGGTGGTTTCTGTTTGTTCTCAGTTTACTTGCCTATGAGTTTCGCAAGGGAAGGGGCGAAGGGAAAGGGGACTCACACCAGGGCACACATTTATACCAATTCCCAGAAAACAAGCACCGAACTTCAGACAGCGATATGTGCCATCGCAAGCCTGGAACCAAGAGGAAGAAGTGAACCAAAGTTGACTGAATGACCTCGCTGGAGCTTGTGACTAGTTCGGGGTATGCTAGTGATCCAGCATCCAGGTCATGGTACGATGGTAGGTGCAACTACTTAGTGTTAGTCAATCCTGTGATGATTTATGAAGCAACGGCAGGAGCAGATCTCGCGAATCCCTTTACCTTGCTCTGGTTCAAACTTCAGACTTGTCACATGCTTGAGCATAAAGGGGGGGGGGAGGTGGTCCTGGTAGGCGTTTGTCCTCAGTAATGTATGACCCTAAGTAGGCGTGAGGAGTTGAGTTGCAGCTGAGCTGAATCGACATAGCAACAAGCCCAGAACTCAGAACTCACGGATACTACAGCCTATAACGATGTGCGAACAACCAGTATAGGACGAAGAGATCGTATGTAATAGTTTTTGAGACTTTATCTTTTCCAATTCTTGTTTCGTTCGTAGCTTTGGTGTAGTTAGTTCATCAGAGTCCCACAGCACGTCAGTCTACTCCGGCCCACTGAAGCTCAGCCACTGAAGCTCACGCCCCAACAACTTCTCTGAATCCCCTCTCCCCAGCGCGGAAACCGTGTTCCCACTCCCATCCGAAAGGACAGGTATTCGAGTCCGCGACACCGTATTCCCGCATGCGCTTGAGGACCCATAGGTCAGTTGCGCCGATAGTGTCGGCGCCGATGATTTTATTCTCGTCGAGCTGGCCGCCGATCGGTAGGGGAGGGGTTTGAGTGGAAGAAACTAGGCTCGCGGATGGAATAGACGAAGGGACGATTGCGCCCAGTCGCGCGGCGAAGAAGTCTCGAGCGTCGTTCCAGCCTAGGAAATATCCATCACGGTATCGCCCGTGTTCGAAATGTCGACCCGGGTTGGTGGTGTCCCACCATCGAGAGTGTCCCTCAAAGTTCGCTTGGAGGTATTCGTCACGTTTGTTGTCGGCAAGCGCCAGCTTCTCTTTGACCTCTCTGACCGTAAACTTGAAGCTCGCGGGCGAGATGATCTGTCCGTTGTCGGTCCCGGCTTTGAATCCCCATTCCCATCCTGGCATCCATTCCATTTTGAAGGTCCAGAAAGCTGAGCCACTGGCTTTTCTCTGCCATGTCTTGCTTTGCTCATTTCCGAACTCCTTCATGAGGTTGTCTTTCTGATCCGCTGGTGCTCGGGACCAGGTCTGAGGTGCCAAAGCTTGAGAGTATTCACCGATGTAGACGGCGATACCGGCTCTGTGACTGAACACGTCGCCCATGAGACTTGAGTCAAGTTCTGGCAGTTCGTTTTTAACTTGCTCAATGATTTCGTAAGGCGATCTGGAAGTGTCTTTCTCATCGAACGTCCAGTATTTATGACAATCCACTACGACTGGTGTTTTGGGCGGCCCTTCGACAGTGTTATAGGCCCTTGTAAAGCCAGCTGCGCGACTCAACTCCCAACCGTCACTGATGTAAAGTGGAATGCTCGCATCCATGCCAGAAACGCGCTGTATAACATCATTATACCACTCATACATGCCGGGAGGGTCGATAATAGATTCATTGCAGATTTGGATACCGACCACACCGGCAAGCTGAGGGTCACGAATAGACTCATCTGCAATGAACTGAATACATCTCGTGGCGAGGTTAAGATTGAATTGATTGCCCCAGAGCTCGGCCTTACCGCTACTAGTTCCCGAATGGGTTTCATGGTTGGCGCCACCAGGCACACCGTGTAAATCAATCAAAACGCCGATCCCGCGAGCGTAGCAACGAGAGATGATGGATTTGACAGCCGCCCATGCATTGACATAGACCTCGGAAGGCTGCTTAGCGAAGGCTGTGTTGACACAAAAAGCAGGGCCCAGAGTGAAATACCCAATTGGCAGGCGAATGTTGTTACAATGAGCAGTCTCGCACAACCACGTCAAGTCGTCGTCGGTGAGAGCATTGGCCCAATGGGCTTCCCACTTCTTTCTGGTTTCGTCGAGGCCGCGCTTTTTGAGAGAACTGTAACAGAAGAAATATGTAATGAGATAAGCAATATAATTGTGTCAGAGACGAAGGGAAGGGGTAACTTACGTGACAATAGCATCGAGCTCGCTGCTGGATGGAACCCCTTCGTCGTACATGCTTCCAAAAAGCCATTGCTCAAGGATGAAAATTGATCCTAGGTTGGTGCCATGTTGATACCGATATCTCAAAATGTCTTTGGTCAACGGACGTGTAGGTGGTTGAAAAGACATTGCGGCCTGTGGTGGCGGTGGTTGTGCTCGGTATGCTAAGAATGTGAAGAAGATGTGAGGTTAGCATAGATAAAGGGTTCTCATGCGGCATTCGCCAAGTAATACTGTCGGTAGGAATATACCGCATTTGTATATAAGTCCCTGAGCCGGTTTGGTGGTTGTCATATCAACATTCGACCCGTTTCTGACGCCGAGGCTGAACCATAGGAAGGCTGTGAAGACCATCCCTCTTCCAGCCTTGTGCAGCTTCCCTGCTCCGAAAGAAACGACCCATAAACTCCGCACATATCATGACAAAAAGAAATCCACAAAGGAAAGCACGTAGAACATACTCACAGTCTCATCTTTCCCATCAACGACATCCTTGATGTCCTGGAAAGCCTTTTTGAAAGCCTGCCTCATCCTGAGTGGGTAGACGGCGCGGTGCGAGCCGTCCGGAATAGACAGGGGTTTGAGGTTGTTGAATCGAATCACCGAGATGGCAAGGAGTGAAACAAGAAACGTCCCTATTAATCTTCCATGAGCTTGCTTGCTGGATTCAAATTATGAAAGTGCCACTCCGTACTCCGTAGTGAAAATGTTGATGATGCCAAGGGCATGGCCGCGTGGCTAAATCTGGGCAATGCTCATCTCAGTCAGGGAATCGAGTGACGCCGCCCTAACGCCGCCCCGGACCCCCATTTCAACTCAGTCACTGCCATCAAATCTTGAATATACATGAACATATTAGGTACCTAAGGCTATGCAATCCCCGGACATTCGCCCTTCGCTCCCATTCGGCTGACTCATAAACCGCCGCTCGCTCTCTAGCTAACGACCATTTAGTCGACTCGCACTCCTCTTCGCTCCCTTCCTCCCTTGCTCGCCCCCTTTCTACTCTCTCCTTGAGCCTGTCTTCAACAGAAGAGGGAGAGCGTTGCTCATAGAATAAAGGCTTGCATATGCTGAGAATCAAGCTTTGGCCTTCATGATTCTCGCTGGAAGAACGTGTGCACAGCACCATCTCAGACTCCGGTGAACCTTGAGGACAATAGAGCGCTCATCTGTCACAGTCTCCATCTGAAAGTTTACAGACTCATCGGCCCAATTCCAGCAATACAACCAGTTATGGACCTTGTTTGCACATTCATCCTGGTTACTATAATCCGCAAGTTCGATGTTCGGTCTGGGTTGTTCTTCCCCAACATGACCGAGTTGCCAGATGCTTTCACTTGTACTGTATAAGCAACTCCATCGCCCTTCAGAATCAACCCCATCAATACGGGGTTCAAAGGCGACGGGGGAGGTCACTGCCCAGTATGCTGGACCCCCGTGAAATTGTCGCCCCATCGGAGATATATCAGCGTACAGCTTACCCCAACGAAGAGCCCAGATGGTATCTAACACATCGTGTTTACCATCAAGATTTTTAGCGGTGCGATCAACGAGTTGGGCATATAGAGGGGGATAAAGCTAAGAGCAGGGGTAGATCACCTTCTTATACCCTTTCTTTTTAGTAGGTTTACAACTGGGACACAAGCCTGGTCGTACGGCTTCACGATTCCCTTCCAGGGATTGTCGATCCTTGACCGTGTCGTACCTGGCAGTCACAATGAGGATGACATAGCCCCAGAAAGCCGTCTCAATGTAGTCTCAGCCTTCCTCGTCCGGCGGAGTTCCCGCGATGGATTGCGCTTGAGTAGGCAAGCGGGGGACCGCGTGTGGGAGACAAAAGTGCGACGCATGGGTTCTTGTTTATGGGGAATATAAGTCACTAAACGACGATGTCAAGGACAGGATCTTGCTCAGAGCTGGCATGCGAGGCAGGACCAGCCGCTCCTCGTCCGTGGACGCATCTGTCG
>Ga0105239_10000351_pt1 | contig 67577 bp, 53 predicted proteins | sample KBSC44metaG_FD_92761 | JGI IMG/M metagenome (GOLD analysis project Ga0105239, IMG submission 92761) | Corn rhizosphere microbial communities from Kellogg Biological Station, Michigan, USA - KBS C4-4 metaG | ecosystem: Host-associated > Plants > Roots > Rhizosphere > Soil | place: Michigan, USA...
AAGCCGACGTGAGTGTCGAAGCCGAATGCGCGGGGATCGTCAAGACCGCGATGGAGACGTACGGCCGGCTGGACATCCTGCTCAACTGCGTGGGCATCGGCGGCGCGCCGGGGACGGCGCTCGACGTCGACATGGTCGCGTGGACCCGGTCGATGGAGGTCAACGTGTCGAGCATGGTCATGATGGCGAAGTACGCGATCCCGGAGATGGCCAAGAACGACAACGAATGGGGCTACCGCGGCTCCATCGTGAACATGGGCAGTGTCGCCGGCATCAAAGGGGGGACGCCGCATCTGCTGTATCCGACGTCCAAGGGCGCCGTCGTCAATCTGACGAGGGCAATGGCCGCGCACCACGCCCCGCAGGGCATCCGGGTCAACTGTGTGTGTCCCGGAATGGTCTACACGCCGATGATGTACGCGGGTGGCATGCCAGAGGAAGCGAGGGAGTCGCGGAAGAACAGGAGTCTCCTCAAGACAGAGGGCACGGCGTGGGATGTCGGCTGCGCCGTGAGGTTTCTCGCTGGGCCAGAGGCGAGGTGGATTACCGGTGTGATATTGCCTGTCGACGCTGGAACAACAGCGGCGGTGGGAACGGATATCCCAAGATCAGCCAGCCTGAACCCGTAAGGGGCATGTAAGGTACCCTTTGCAAGGCTAGCCGTATACCATACCGACACAATCAGCCAGCAGGGAGAATGCTGCGTGGAAGATTCTGCCATTCATAAAATACACACCACCAACGCCTGGGCTATGCTTCTATCCGTCATTGTCAATAATCCCTTTCTACATCCCGCCCTCCATGCGACGCTTCTGATGAGATCTCCCGATCTCTCGTTTCCGCTCCTTTTTCCTGTCTGCCTTTCTCTTCTTTCCCCTCGCAGCCTTCTCCGGTTCTGCTACACGTTCGATCCTGCGTTTTGTTCTCCTTTCCTCTCTACGCTGACGCACAATCTTGCTCACTTCAGTCAAAACCCTGACATATTCACCATCTCCAATCCGACGCTGCACCACATCCGTCACTTCATGTGCTTGCTCCACCAACTTGCGATACATTCCAGCAAAAGTAGGATCTGCAGAGCGCGGAGCAATCGTATTTGTGTCGGTAAGATGCTGTAGCGGCAGCAGAATGCCCTGGACCGTCCTCCTGCTCAGATGTTCCTCCGATACACTTGGGATCATGGCGGCGAGGAGTTGCACGGCCGAGATCTTGGGGAGCAATGCATTTGTCTTCGGCAAGCTGATTTCCAATCGCAAGATTCGCGCCATCTGGTCGAAAATATACTGAACTCCTGAGATGTTCATGGCGTCCTTGGAGTCCTCATCCTCACTGTCGTCGTCGTCGTCTTCAAGTGTCGTCTCATCAACGGGCTTTTTGACAGCAACCTTCATCGAAATCACGCCCACATCGATTGCCCGTGCGAGGAAGAGGACATTTTGGATGAGCTGTGCACTAAGTTCCGCATTGCCGTCAACACGCTTCAAAATACGAACACTTGATTTCACAACCGCGAGAATGTCCTCTTCTCCCATTTTGAGACCGTGGGAGCATATCAACGGGATCTTTGAGATTGGTTTCGGTTCGCAGTCTTTGAAAAAGGCGTCAAGAAGACTAGCGACGGTGCTTTGAATCCAGCTATTAGAGTGCCCCAAGAATCGCCAGATTGTGGACCATGTCTTCGAATATTTTTGGCTGAAAGCGATACTAGCCTGGCTTTCGACGAGTTTTGATAAAACCACTAGGGCCTGGAACAGCGTTTCCCACTCCTGGGGATCATTCTTTGACATTGCGACCAATATTTTTGAAAGTGTGTCATGGAGATTAGCCATTGCGCCGTGTGCCACTTCTGCACCGGACGTCAGCAAGATACCGTATGCCTGTAAACTGATCTTCTGCAGCTCAATGTTCTCTCGTTGCTGAAGCCACGATTGCATCGGTTCCAGAAACTCCTTGAGCTGATCACGGCCGGAAGTCTTGAAAAGTTGACCAAGAAGAACCCCGGCTAGCTCTCTGCATGTTTGGTTTTCGTCGTTGGCAACACGAAGCAAGACTGGCATAAAGAGGCTTGATGCAAGCTCCTGAGAAACATCGTCCTTGAGCTTTTGCACCAATGTGTTGATGGCCTCCATGACAGATTGTCTTCCTTCTGGATACTCGTACTCGAGATTCTTCAGAAGAAACTTTTGCTGCTTGGCCCACCGAGAGGAGCTTTGTGGGTATTCCAGGATGAAATGAACATAAACTCCGCGTGCGACATCGCGTGCTCCGCGGGCGTGATTTGTGATCATCATGATGCCGATCTTGTCAACTAGGTCATAGATCTCGGGAACTTGAATCTTTCGCGACATCACAGCTCGAATAAAATTGAAAGTCACCCCCTGTCTATCTGGCTCCTCGATATCAGGGCCAATACGATGTAGCAGCGCGGCAATGTCCAAATCTCGCACCTTGACATTCTTGCGTTCCCGGAGAATTGACGCAATAAGCTTCAAAGCAGCTTGAGCCCCTTCTTCATTTGTACTCGTCGAACCCTTGACAACCTTCACGGCTTCCATCACATATAACGGAGCATTCTGTTCAAGTTCCGTCATCGGGAGTTTCACAATTGCAGAGAGGAGACGCATTGAAGAGATTTTCACGTCCTGTTGTGCCTCGATCAGGGTATCTCCAATTATTGGTAGGAATCCATGTATGTTCTCTGCACTCAGAAGATCATCATGTTTCTGTAACGTGGACCTGACAAGATCCAACGCGAAACGAGCGAGCTTGTACAACAGCGGTGATGTTCGACCCGTCGTTGTTTTATGCCCTGATGAGAGTTGGACAAGGTACCGCTCACGTCCTTTATCATGCTGTTTCGGAATGATCGGTTGAACCTCGCTTTTCTGCTTGTAGAATGCCTCGATCAGTTGATAAGCAAACACCAAGAGGTCTCGCCGCCTCGCTGCTGGATTCCGCGATACGCCAGAACCTATTCTTCGAAGCCACTCGTCAACCTGTCTAACTTGTTTTGTCGTCAAAGTACCGGAGAGAATGGTTTGAACAGGAGCAACAAGCTTTACGAGCATTGGTACACTTGTAGAATTGGCAACCAACTCCATGGTGTCGAAGCTTTTGTTGCTCTTAACCTCTTTCATGCTGCTGATGTAATCTTGGTTTTCTTTTTCTTGCCCGACTGAGCCGAATATATCGTCAATCGCAACCGAAACTAGATCTGCAACACAGTAGTCTAGCTCTCCTAGTTCGACGATGGGCGCTAGGGATATGAGGATGCTGTGCACCGTGTAAGACAGTACGTGTAATTGGTATCCTCGAGTCAATGCAGTGCGTAGTTCCTTGACTACAAATTGCAAACTAGAGGGTCCGAGAAGAACGACGATCTGCGCAAGAGTATTGCGTGCTACATCGCGTGACTCTTGGACGCGACTTCTCAGGATATTGGCGATATCCAGGATGATTGGACCCGCTGCGGGAGCAATCTCATCTGCTGGAAGTATTTTAATCAGCTTGATACTCGTCACAGCAACTGGAATGCGGAAACTGATTTCGGTCTCGTCTTTGTAGTGAACCAATTCTGCGAGTTTCGGAATAAACTGGGTCTTGATTTCATTTTCCAGGGCGGACTTATGAAGGATTGACTTTGAAAGATGTGTTGGCGCTTCTTGGTTGGTTTGGGTGCAGGCCCTTAAAAGTGCGTCTGCTGCATGGCCAAGGAGTTTGACTGTGTCTTTCTGGCCATGAGGGCTGCTGATATCGTTCTTATATTTACGAAAGAGTACCTTGAAGTGTTTCCAGTCGACCCATTGGAGCAGGACGCTCATTGCAGCGATACTTTGGCCTTTGGTGCCTTGAACAGAATCATCACCACTGGAGTCGTAGGCAAACATCTCGAGGAGGGGAATGAAGAACTCTGCAACATGAGATGGTTTGATCCCACCCTTTTCAACCTCAGCTATCAAGCGTCGAATGGCTCGGAGACGGCGGTGCTGCTGAATATGGAGTATGTTTGAAAAGAATGATGCTTCGTCGTCTTCTCCAACAAGAAGTACGACCATGTCTGCAAGGTCTTCATTATCGCGAAGATGTTGAACCAGAAGCCCGTATAGGGTTACGAAATCTGCTCTCACAAGCTCTGATTGCTCTCGGGAGCCTTTAATGACAGTGGGTAGAACCACTTTTGTAAGAAGGTTCTTCAAGTTCTCACTGTCCGAGGAAGCGGCTCCAATAAGGAATTGCTTCAGGCAAGCCAGGGAATTAGAGCGAATGGCGAAATCCTCAACTGTCCGAATGAAAAACAGGAGGTTGTACACGATGGGAAGCCAGAATGCTGTACTGGTATCCATGAGTGGTAATGAATTGATGCCTTGGAAAGCTGAAAGCCGCTTCTCGTAGTCAGGCTCATCTAGGCGTGCTGATGACATGGCGTTTAGATCGAGACAATGCCGCGACGCCTCTAGGGCGTCTACCTGGCTGCCAGCAAGCAGTTCTAGTGTTCGGCACAGAACCCGACGATTTTCTTGATCCCTGAAGAAATAGAAGAGTGATGAAATCAATTCCCACAGAGACGTGCGGCATTGTTCGTCGATTTCCATATCACCGGCCTGCAGAAAACTTTGAATTGAAAGTAACAATTTGCTCTTGATGTCTGGGGTGAGCTTGTACTCGGAGCGGCCCAGTAAATTGGTTAGCAGCTTGATCACCTTCTCCTTGGACTCGGCTGATGAGGTGAACTTTGCGAGACGCGGGAGGATTGAAGTGATAGCAACCAAAATACCTCTGGGCGGTGTTTGCTCGAGGTTAATGATCAAGGCTGCGAGTAGACCGTCTGATTCGATATCCAAGTACTCCCTGGCAACATTGGGTGCCAGATCTGCGTCTTCCGCGAGAGATAGCCACGGAAGAACGATCTCCTGTAGAATAAACACTTTGACATCGAGCTGTGCTGACTCAGTAATCAGACATTGCCACAAAACTCCGGGAAGTCGCGTATCCTGATCGCGCAAATGACAGATCAGGCTATGTGAATGGACCCAGGTTGCAAACAGACGCATGAATCCTGATATCCCTTGACTGGTTTCTGATGCGAAACTGTCTAGACGAGGGCTTATTGTGTTTGCGAAAATGGAAGGGAGATATGCAGACCAGTCAATATCTGGGCAATAGTCTGTGAGATGGACCAAGCACTGCAAACCGATGCGTCGAATATTTCGCGATAAAGCCGGCAGAGACTTTGACAAATCTGGGGTTGCCTGCTGGCGAAGAGAAGAGTCAAGAACACAAAAGGCCACTGCACCAACGACTTGGTGGCCATACGGGGAGAATTGGCTCTGAAGGGTCTCTAGAATGGAAAGCAGAAGGCGAAGGAAACCATACTGCTGGTCTTCAGGCACTGCACTCTGAGTGAAAATAGGATCTGTCGAGTTCGTTTTTACGATGCGAACCTCTCCGAGTTTCCCAAGGGCAATAGTAAGGAACATTGCAATCTCGGCATTGTCCATGCGAAAAAGGCTCCTCAGAATTGCTTTTCGTCTAGCATCCTGCGACCCGGCTGTTCCTGAACGACCAACTATTAGACCAAATATGAGTCTGAGGAGGATTGGGAGAATGGCGTTTCTATCACTGCTCTTGATTCCATTTTCTTCATCAAAGCGTAGAAGTTGAGCAAGATCACTATTGGTTTTCTTCTCGTCCACGACAGATAAGAGTGTATCTTCGTATGCCTTGAGCTGTGGATCCTTCCACTTGAGTATAGTTTGCAATGCAAGCTTTCTGATCTCCAAATTTCCATTACTTAGCAGGACAAGAAGCTTCTCGTAGACTTCTTGAGACCTAAAAAGCACACGCGGATTGTTGAATTTGCTGAACATTAGGAGAAAATTCTTGCGATCAGACAATGTCCATTCATGATCATCAATGTCAGAAGTCAGTGTATTGGAAGATATTGACGTATCTGAATTGGTAGTGTGGGAGAGCTGTGCGCGATTCATTGGTGCGGAGAGGAAAATAGGAACAATCAGACGTGAACGCCGCTCAATAGAAGATGGTATCGAAGACAGTACTTGAAGCGCTAGCGCTCGACAGCTCGGTAGTGCAGTTGATATTTCGAGTTTATGAGCATTTTCGACTAGGGTTCGAAAAGTTGAACTGGCGTTTAGATAACCCTCCACGACCTCAACGCAAATTTCTTGGATGGAGGATAGGCTAGTACAGTCAAAGGGAGATGCTTTTGATTTGATTTTTTCAGGCTCAGAATGCGTCTTAAGATTCAAACTTGATGGTGTTTGCAGCCATTGAATTGTGATATTCAGAATGGAGTCTTCCGCTGCTGGATCCTCAGCGACTTGTGCGAGGATTGTGCAAATTTCCTTTCTAGTGGTATCATGGAACTGTGGTAATAAACCAAGGCAGAAGAGAGGGATCATATCCTGCCAAATGGCACTGGCGGCTAAACTGGTATGTCGCTGTGGTAGTCTCCTGAGTAGCATGGCTAGTTTTCTCACCTCGGTAGGCGTGTACGGCGTTTCGAGGATCTCGAGCATTAGCTCAATTGTCTCGGAAAGAGTGATGTTCACAGTTTCTGGTGCAAGTCGAGAAAGCAGCTTCAATGACTCAGATTTGAGGCTGACTGATACATTGAGTAAGTTTTGTATCAAGCAATGGTGCACGTTTTCCAAATCAACGTTTCCGAGTTTCTCGAGCATTGTGCTGCGTTCAAGAAGTCCATTAAGCGCACACAAGAACGATGGCATGCGATAATTTATTGATGGACCTTCAAGTGCAAGCGAAATCAAGGATTGATCGTCCTGCGGACTCCTCGATGGAAAGTCGAGGTAGGCCTCAAAGCCCCAACCGAGCACCACACGTCTTCGTAAACTTAGGTCATTATTACTCTCTCGAAGTGCGCTTTCAACAAGAGAATGAACTGTGGCCCGAAAATTGCTGTCGTGTTTGGCATCTCGTGCGAATCGAGTAGTTTTGGTTAAACGGAGTTGTCCAGCAATATCTTCCACTGGCAAGGCTGGCGTGGTAGATAATGCTGCAAGTTGTTGTAGGCTGAAGGCTTCCAATTCCGGTGGACACGAGATACAATCTTTTGCCCCTGGTTTCTTTGATGCTAGATCACTGGCCCGAAAGTCTTCGAGCATGTAATATAGACTCATTTTATCATCTGCCCAATGGTCTACAACGAATTGCTGGAATCGAGGAAACATGAGATCCACAAAACGGTCCCTTCCTAGTTTGGCACAGATCGTGCAAAAGGAGAAAAAGTCCCGACTTGATAGATTTTCCACAAGCCAGTCTGACAATCGTTCCGAAAGGGGTAAAAATTGGTCCATTGGTGCGTATTGGAAAATTCCTGCGACAAGTCCGATACCTGTTCGTCGGAAGGAAAGGTCGTCCCAATCTGCCCGATCTGAGTGACCAACCACGTCTAGGAAAGTTTGAATTGTAGCTCCCCAAATTGAGATTCTGGTTCCCTTCCTTGTACCAACAATGGTGTGAAGTAGTTCAAGTGCCCTTTGAGTGTTCTGAAGATCGTGAGTCGCAGTGAGTCGTTGACAGGTCTCCAGGACAATCTCCAACAGCGGTTGAAAGGTCTCACCATCGGTTTCATGGATCAAGGCTATCAATATCCCCGTCACCGTTGACTGGATGGCCTCCTGATCAATAACCGCTGTAGCAGTATCAAGAAGGCATTTGACAAGATTAACCGCGCTTGCGTGAAGTTGACCTTCTATGCCTCGAGCGCATTCAACACATAAGCTCATCATACCAACCTGGAACGAGAGTTGCGATTCCTTTTGCACGTCGGTAGTTAAATGCTCGAACAGATGATTGATTGCAAGAACAAGAGGCCCTTTTCTTTTGGTGAAAAGCAAGGCAGCCTTCTTTAGTAAAAATGCTAACGCTTCAGCGCTGAATCGCACAACGTAGTCTTTCTTATTGGACAAGTAGGGAATCATAATATCAAGAAGCGGTCTCAGGTCTTGGACAAGTAATCTGGAGAGGTATTTGAACATCCAAGCAAGGCATGTGAAGCACCATTCCACAACTTCTGCGTTCTCATGCGCAGCCACCACTTTCGAAACGACCTGAACAACCCTCGAGAAGTATTGTTCAAATCTGTGACCAAGGTCGTGCGCGAGGTGTGCTAGAAGACTGAGGAGGGGCTCAAGAGCCAGTGCATCTTGTTTTTCAATTGCCTGCAGAAGCAAGTCAAAGATTGTTTCTGAATGATGGAGCAACTGGGGCAGGTTTTCGCATAGAGGGTTGACCCGATTGAGGAATGTGGTAAATGTCTGGGACAGATTCAACTCAGACCACTCTTCGAGGGAGGCGCGGAAGAAACTATGCGCCAGGTCGGTGTCAACCTCTTCGCGATGTCTTTTATCGATGGCGTGTACAGGGTCTATCTTGAGTCTAGAAATTCGTTTCGTAAAGGACTCGTATCGGTGAAGCTTTTTTGTCGCCGTTGGTGCCACCTTCTTCTTCGCTTTGCGAATTGAGGTGGGCTGAATGCCCGGAGATATGGGAGCCATGTCGTATCTGTCACCGGGATGTAGTAGCGCACATAGTAATTGTAATGTCGTTGCCCTGGTGGCAAGGGAATGAGAGAGTGACTCTCCAAGATGTGGTTAGCGAGAACTTCAACTTTCAACATCCAGAAATTATTTTGCGGCGCCGAGAAAATTTCCCCGCGTTCGGATTTGGAGGACCAACACGTGATCCGCATGGTGGTAATGTCACGTGTCAGTACAGCGAAAGCGAGTGGCAAGAATTTAAGGCGTTATGCTTCACCGTATATATCAAAGCTTCACCCAGAGGGTTTCCGGCATGTGCCTCTGACCTCGAGTATATATCACCTCACGGTCTATGAGACCAGTCAGCATTATTCTCTTGGATTCTGATCATTAACTCATAGAAACTGCCCTCAATCTGATCTCAAAAGACTTCGTCCCGGATATTCTCTCATGCCAACCAGCATGAGCAACTCGACTAGTGCCTCATCCAAATAAAACATTGCAGGCAGCTCTAGCATCAGAGTCAAGATGGGTACTGCAAAAATGTAGGTATCAAACCTGCCTTTTGCTCGAGTCTGTGCTGACTTAAATCCTCAGTCTTGTGGTGGGAAGCATTCACGGCAACTTCAAAAAGGCCTTCGAGAAGATTTCAAAACTTCAGGCAAAGCAAAAGTTTGATTTGGCTATCATTGTTGGCGATGTCTTTGGCTCAGCGGCCGATGACACCACTTCGAACGACTTACAAGCCTTGATCACTGGTCAAATTCACATTCCACTCACGACCTACTTTACGATTGGTAATTCAGCTTTTCCAGATGCTGTCAAAGCCAAGCTTGAAGTCGACGAAGATGTGTGTCCCAATCTTCTCTATCTCGGTCGCAAAGGAACTACCACCACCACAGAAGGTATCAAAATTGTGGCACTAGGAGGTCGCCAAATTCAGAATGAAATTTCAGTGACCGGAAAACTTGGAAGTTGTGACCCACAATATCTCGACAATGATGCACGCGGTCTTCATGGTGCGCACTCGGCTCATATTCTCATCACCAATCAGTGGCCAGCAAATATCACAAATGGCTCCAAGATTGGGATCCCACCGGCGCTGAGTGAACTCGTTGGTGCGCAATCAATTTCCAACCTCTGCGAAGCATTGAAGCCCTGGTATCATTTCTCAAGCAGCCCTGAAGCCGTTTGGGAAAGGGAGCCATTCAAACAAACTGCCGCCTACAATTCTCTTGAGGAACCATCAGTGACTCGGTTCAAGAGCCTCCCTAGCGTTATGGCATCTACTAAGGACTGGATGAGCGCATTCTCATTAGATACTTCCAGACCCCCTGCCACCATTGAAACCCCAACCATGTCACCTTTCAGTCGTGCGTCACCTCCACGCAAGCGATCGGCCGAGGGCAATCCTTCATATGAACGCTACAATGGAAGGGGTCGTCGGCAAAAGCGACCTCGCAATGATCCTAATGACTGTTTTATGTGTCTCAACAAACCCGAATTCAAGACTCATCTCGTGGTCTCAATTGGGGACGAGAGTATCGTAACAGCTTCACGAGGTCCTCTAAGTACTATGTCAACGTTTCCACAGTTATCATCATCTGGACATGTTATGATTATCCCACATTACCACGCTGCCGATGAAGCAGCACAAGGCAAGCGATCTGTAGAAGAAGTTACTGCAGAATTCGAGGAGATGAGCAAATTTCGGCGTGCATTGAATAGAATGGTAGGAAGCAAAAGTTCGGGTCAGCTAGGAACGGTCTGCTGGGAGGTCAATCGCACGGGCATTCGACATCACCACTGGTCCTTAATTCCCTGCCCAGCGGAACAGGTTAAGAAGGGCCTTGTCGATGCAGCTTTCAAGGTACTCAGAGAGCAACAACAATATCCATCTTTTGAGACCTGCGATCCAGACAGTCAGCTTCCCATCAAGTCGGATTATTTTCGAGTGTGGACTTGGTCTTCCGATCCCGTCGAGATGGCAGATCAAACGAATGGCAACGGTGGCACTAAAAATGAGGTTGGAGTGACCAAGTCAATGTATTTTCCTCTGCCGGCTGAGCAAAGGTTTAATATTTGGTTCGGGAGAGAGGTGATGGCAGGCTTGTTGCAACTCGAGGACAGGCTGAATTGGAGAGATGCACTGCTAAGAAAGGATGGAAGTGAGGAAGTAGCAGAGGTGGAAGATACACAAGGATTGCAAGCCGACTTTGCAGAATTTGATTTCGCCATGAATGAAGGGGACTAATGGCTGCAAGGTGGTCACAACTCATGGCATTGCTGAGTCAGGGAAGGATATCGATAGGAGACTGCTCCAGCATTTGGATTTCGAGATTTGCGAGAAGCTTATGGCATGCTTTTTGGTGACGATACCCTATCAGTGAGTTTGCGGCGGAGGGTAATTAGTTTGTCTTTGCCTGCTGACAGGGATCTGGTGTCCACTGTCAAAGGCAAATTGATCTTTATCCCAAAATGGTGGTGACACTAGCAAGACTTGGGCCACACTCATACGGTAGTTGCATGCCCTCATATTAGGGGTACTTTGGTACTCTTTCGAGTCTCGTGTACTTCTAGATCCCATTTCAATCTCGGAAGATTCCCCTAGTAATATGATAACTGTCGTCAATTTGGTATTGTAGCATGATTGGTATTATGATAATGATGTCTTTCCGCCATGAGGCTGACGTTGATACTGTGGCATCACCGTTGGGGCCCGCGGTTGGCCTGATGCCATCTGTCAGTGACGGACGGATGTTGATTTGAACTATGTCCTTCGTGAAGTCCCTTGGGACAAAGTTCGCTCAATTTCCGCGATTGGGCTTAATGTTATGGAGCAAAGAACAGCAGACCATGAAGAAGCTTATCCCCCGCAGCTACCTGTTTGTGGCGCCGCTTCGATGAGCATGTCTCAAACCCATGTTATACTGCAAAACTCAGACTCACCAGGCGGCATGACGGACTCTAGGGGGCTATTGGAGGTATCAAGGTGCCGATGATCCGAATCGTCGTTTACTCAATTAAACCATAGCGGCAGGAGCAGTTACACCGCCAACCTTGCCCCAGTGGTTACGTGGAAGATGGGGTTTGTGATAGTAGAGGCATTGCAATGATTCCAATCTCGCGTGAAAGGCAGAGCCACAAAACAGCCACGAACCCAAAGACAACGCGTGTCGCACAAAGTATTATCAAATGATCCATCGCAGCTACACGTTTACGACGCACAGAGCCAGGATTTCTCTCTGAAGGACGTCACCTTCTCGGCAAGCAAGCCTTCGGACACCTAAGTCAGCACCCGATTGTTGTTGAGGGTGTGGGGCAGCCCCTGAAGAGATCTGGTTGATCCCATGGGCCATCATCCACATGAGACGTACACGTACACGTCCCTGATGCCGCAAAGCGCCTCAAACAGGAGGCGAGGAGGCCCGTTTCTTGATTTACTACCTAGCTACTCGTCGGTACGTATTATCCCTATTAATTGGTGGCTACGTGGTAGATCCGCCAGCCTAGCCGGATTCAGAGAATTCCCCCAGAGTTGAAGCCTCGTTGGGCTTGATGCAAACGCCAGCTTCGAGGAGGAGCGAGGGAAAGGAGCCGGAAATACTCACTTGTGGTGTTGTGGCCAGCAAATATCAACTCAATCTCACTGACTTGCGGCGAGCAATGCGTTGCCGCTTGGCCTGATTTCCCCGGCTATACGTCAATGCTGTTCACGCTGCCAGACCGAATACGGGGATCTGGCCTCGCGCGAATTTGGTAAGGAGAGAGGCTAACGCGCCGGAGGAAAACTCCATGCCAGTGGAAGCTCATCTTCGCCTAAAGCCAATACGAGCTTCCAGGTGTCAAGCTCGTCGCTAATTTCATCAAGCTTTTCAGCCACGGGGCGAGACTTTGCAAGGCTATCCGGGGCTTAGGCCTATTTTGCCTTTCTGAATTCGTATACCTCACTCCTCTCCTGCGTCAGCCAAATGTACCGCCAGTACCTGACATTGTGGCGCCCATGTTTGCAAATGAGTACCCAAACCCTATGCAGGAGCCATTATTTTGACTTTTGCTACTTTCCTCGACTAACCTGACCCCTGGGTTGGCGCCCAAGAGCTGTCGGACATGGAGCAGGGCAAATCAACCCAAGATCTCAAGGCATTCAAAATAGTTCCTCTGCCCACGCGGCTATCAACCTGTCTCTCACTATCTTTCTTCAGCCAGTAGGTCTGATTGTTCTGGCTTGCTTTCAAGGGGTTTCCCTTTTTCCCATTCTTTTTTCCTCTAGTCACTCTTTACGTTGTCTGGGTAGGCAACTGAAAAACCAGCCCGCCATTCATTTCTCTCCGGCGCCTCTACCAAATACTATCGATATAGTACTGTTTCCTACTCATCAAAGCTGATATGAAGTTTTCTACAACGACGGGGCTCTTGGCCCTTGGCCTCGCAGGACACGCTGCTGCAGACGATGGGAGCGCTTATACTGCAACCGGTGATATCAACGGACCTCCTGGTTCCTGGGATATCCCCACAAGCACAACCACGGTCACTGCTACTACAACCGTTACAAACGTCAGCACGACCACCACTACTGCCACTACGACCACCACTCAGACCGTCACCAAAGAGGCAACCACTGTTTACCGATCAACTGTCTATGTTGCACCCAGCTTCTGTACCTCAACTGTCGTGAACGTGGATGGCCAAGGACAAGGCTGGCCAGGACCAGGACCAGCACCTGCTGCCGCCACTGGAGCTGCTCCTAGTGGAAGCTGGCAAGGAGTCGACCCCGCCGCAGCTGCCAGCTGGAATGCCGGCGGTGATGGATCAGCTGCTAGTACTGGAGGCAGTTGGCCGTCAGGTGCCCCAGGAGGCAGTTGGCCAACAGATATTCCAGTTGATCCTGTTTCTGTCACCACTTCTCCGGGCGTCTGGCCCGCAGATGGTACTACAACAATCAACGTTGGTTGGGTCAGTACTGCAACTGATTCGGGTGCTAAGTCCACCATCACTGGAGACTGGGACCCGTCGCTGCCGGAGGACGGCAGCTGGATTGACTGGGCCAACGATGTGACCACGATTGGTCAAGATGGGGATGTGTGGACCTGGACTGCCGATGTCCCAACCGCTACCTTCACCGGCGCTGCTCCAACATACAGCGGCGCATTGCCAACTGGTGACAATGGTGGTAGCGGTGGTAATGGCGGCAGTGGTGGCAATGGTCCTTATGGCAATGGCACTCACGGTGGATCTGGATCTGGCAACGGCTCCTTCCCAGAGCCTGGCTCCGCCGCGTCTAATGTCACCAAGCCAATTCTTCCACTGCCAGAGGGATCTTGCAATACCGCGGCTGATCGAAGCAAGTGGTGTGGCGGTCAATCGATCAAGACTGATTCCGCTACTGCTGGCTACAAGACTGGCAATATTTGCTCATATGACTTCACCATCACCAACACCACCATGGATTTTGACGGAAGTGGTGCTAAGATGGCTCTCGCCATCAACGGCCAAGTTCCCGGACCTTTGATCGAATGCAACTGGGGCGACATCCTTCAAGTCACCGTCCACAACAAGATGCAAGATAACTCCACCACTATCCATTGGCACGGTTCGTATTCCTATCCGTAAGTCATCGGGTGTTCACTAACTTCGTCGCAGGTATCCTCCAAAAGGGAACAAACGACCAAGATGGTGTTCCCGGTATCACCGAGTGTGCCATCGCACCAGGCAGCTCCCGTACCTACACCATGCACCTCGAGCAGTTTGGCACTGGTTGGTATCACTCTCACTCCCTCGCCCAGTATGGAGACGGTATCCGTGGCCCTATGCTCATTCATGGACCTTCTACCGCCAACTACGACTATGACATGGGTACTGTGATGATTGACGACACCTTCCCAGTCACTGCTCAGCAACAGAATGAACGTATTGCCCACTTTGGACCTTCTGGGTACGTACTTTGTGACCCAGTCACCAGCATCTTTACTAGTTTGACCTACGGCCACATGCCCTTGTTTCCCGGGGCCATTTTCCTCGTCACCTGTTATATTGGCTCGTGAACCCTGCTGACCATTTCCATTCTAGAACCGTCAACTACTTGCTTAATGGCCACAACACCCTGCCTGATGGATCTGCTGGCCAACACACTCTCTGGTCCGTCAAGCCCGGCAAGAAACATCTCTTCCGCCTCATCAACTCTGCCTCGCAAAACATGTTCTCCGTTCATTTCGATAACCACAAGATGACCGTTATCTCTGCCGACTATGTCGCCATTAACCCGTATACCACTGAATGGCTCAATATCGGTATTGGCCAACGATACGAAGTCATCGTAGAGATGGACCAACCAGTTGCTGGCTACTTCTTGCGTGCCGTCACTCAGACAGGATGCCCAAGTGGATCCCAGAACACTGGCTTGGGTAATGCCAACGGCATCTTCCTGTACGAGGGTGCCCAACCGATCCTGCCAACTTCCACTGCTGGTAACAAGACAGTTGCCGACTTCAACTTCTGCTTGGACGAGCCTCTTGCATCGCTGGTGCCATATGTACAGAAGAGTGCTGGCACTTCAAACTCATTCTCTGCCACAGCGTCCACGCTCCCTGCTGGTAACGTTGCTCAAGTCGCAACCAGTGATGATGGCAGCGTTTTCCGCTGGTTCTTGAACAATGGCGCCATCAACGTCAACTACACTCAACCAACTCTTCAGACACTTGCTCAAGGTGGCAACAGCTCTTTGATCTCCAACCCCATCGTCCTCCAGAACGCTGGCCAATGGTACTACTTCATCATTCAAAACCAGTTCTTTGCCTCTCACCCAATGCATACCCACGGTCACGACATGAGCGTTCTAGGCCAAGGTACCGTCAGCTGGACTCCTGCTCTGACCTCTACCTTGAACTTCAACAACCCTATGCGTCGTGACACTGCCATGTTGACCGGATCTTCCGGTCCAGGTGCTCCTCCCGGCTACACCGTCATTGGCTTCCAGACCGACAACCCAGGTGCCTGGTTGATGCATTGCCACATTGTCTGGCACGTTGATGGCGGCCTTGCCCTTCAATGGATCGAACGGCCCAACGATATCCCAGCCTATGCCAACTCCCAGGCCTTCAAGAGCGAGTGCTCTAGCCTGAACACCTGGCAGAACGCCGGCCCCGGCCGCATCCATACTTCAGGTGAATCCGGCCTGAAGCGCCGATTTTTCGACGGCGCCGTTCGCCGCAACGTCGGTGATGGCTTCAAGCACAGACATCTCCGCAAGTGAACCCAATATACTTAGTACTTTCCTGAGCATCGCTGCTTGGGCTTTCCAAAGCTATGAGTCTTTTTCTTATCTGGCACGCAGCACATAATTGCCAATCTGGAGATACACATCTGTAATTGGAATTTTGATGGTCATTTATGGCAAGTCAAACCATGTCCCGTTGATGCCAAGGAGGTTCAGATCATGAATGTTTTTTTGGTATCCCAGAGCAATCTCTGCCTTTTTGAATTAGTAATCTTGTTCCAATTCAGTTCCGTGTGGTATCTCTCGTCAAGGAAATCTAAATATCAGTATCTTTTAATCGTTCGTGGGCTCATGTTGAGTACATGGTTTCACCTTGATTCCCTCCTAGGCGGACTTGTGACTTAGGTCTTTTGTTCGAATGATTGGGAGTGCCTCCTCCACAACTATTGTTGCAATACACAACTGTCTTGACTGGCACAAGTGTGTCGCCCTCTCGCACATTGCGACCTGACCGGCTCTGGGCCCAGGTGGTTCTCGCACTTGGTGATGTGAGCAACCTCTCAAGCAGCAATTAATACATGACTGCGAGGACTTCTTTATACCTGAATGCCTCAATCAGGGGGACTCTTCAAATGTTCCCCGTAACTTGCTCAAGTGCTCTCAAGTCATATCCACAGGGCCCCATGAGCAGAATTTCAAGTCCACAGCCATGCCCCAATCCAGAGTCTCACTGGTAGCATCGCGCCAGATGAGCATATTTTTGGGTTCTGGTCTGTTCCAGGAGCCTGTAGCCTACGGATGTATCCAATCAGAGGGTCCGCCAAGGCAGCATTGTGTAGATTGCACCCTTCGTACTGAACGTACATCCTGTATAGAGACAAACAGTCCTGCTGTAGCCGAGTTCCAGCTCACTTGTTACCAAACTAGCCAACATGGGTAAATACAAACTGAGCTGTCTGCATGCACAAACAGGAGTCCGAAATGTAGGGAGAGCTCGTATCGAAGGAACCTCTCATGCTGTCGAATACGGTGTGGGAATTAATACGTGAAACCTTGGTTCTCCAAAGAGAAGATCCGCGACTCAGAAGGCAACGGCTCAACGCTAAAAATCACCCTTTTCTGCAACGAAAGATGACCAGGAAAGCATCCACCGCGGGATGCCAGTCCGTTTTTCTTCAATTATGGTCTTCATGAGTCCAAAAGGGGCATGCCAGGACGAAGGACTGCGGATTCGTGTGCTCTCGGTTTCATTTTGCGTATGGTAGGGTCGCAAGGCTCCGACCCGACAGGGCTAGCGGCCCGATTTTACCTGGAGGCCTCCAATTACGTCCACGGCAGGGAGTTGGATTTTTCATCCTTCCATTCTCTCGCTACATGTCTACGTCCGTATGCGATTAAGCTGAATGAGGAAGTCCATGACAGAACTCAATCATAAAAAAACCTCGCCATTTGGGGCAAGTCAGCGGGAGTAGCATTTCAGAAATGACAAAAAATATAAATTCAGGAATTGGGACACCTTGGGGATACGCTCTACGGTTCCTCAGCTCTGAGGTTGACCGTATCGCTTTCATGATGAAGAAAACACTATTTGTTTTACCCCTAGTCCTCGAAGTGTGTCTCGTGGCAGCTTGCCTGGGTGGTTTTCTTCACAGGGCTAGGCACGATTCAGTCCTTATCAACATGCTTGAACCCATGATCGCCAGCTTGTTTCAAGATGCGAGCAGTCAGCCAATTCATGTCACCGGTCTCCTTCTTGGCGGGTTTGTCGGACTCTTCGACATGGTCAAATGATGGCATATCGTCTGGAGTTTGCCCCAACAAATCTTCCAAGATCCTGCATATCACGGTCAGTTATGCAGGCCACATTTTTGAGACTTGCCCTCATGTCAGATCAGCAAGATTGCGGAAGTACAATACCAATGCAACGAGAGAGCCCATCCCTGGGTCCGCGAATCCGCGGACTCATCTCTTTCAAAGATCTCATAAGCAACACCGTGTTTCCGCAGGGCCTGCGCAAGGGCCAAACCACCCAAGCCACCACCGATACTCAAAACCTTGAAAGTGTGAGACATCGTTGCATTAATCAATGACCGAAGTCTTCGCCTTGGGCAACACTTGTTAAAGAGGGGGTTGACGTACAAACCACCCCGAGAGCCTAATATATCGGAATGTCAACTGAGGACGTAACCTGAAGCACAATTGCCACTCCAGAAAGGGCTATAAGCATATATGCCTAACCTACGGCTGCGGCTTTGCGTTTTGCATTGCACGAGCGCCGCGTTTCATCGCCTAGGTATCTCTTCCAGAGTCTTGGTAACAAATTCCCCGAGTGGAGGTTATGGCGGTCGTACGTCGAAGGAGATTGTCCTTGGATGATCGTATCTAGGCGAGCTTCGACCAATCCGGTCTTGTGCTCCAATCGCCAGCCGTACCGTGGCGGCCTGTGAAAGGGTCCGAGAGGACGCGGACTTGAGCACATGCTCGAACTTCAGCCGAACTTGTCAGAGCTTCCTTCCGACTTGTTTGCCTTGCGTATTCTATGCCTGTGGGATGGGGAGGAAGCTCCACTTCTTTACTCCCCGGAATACCCCATCGTGCGCCATGATGTAATCACTGTACGATCGGTGTTCGCGAACCTTTCTGCGTCTGAGAGCTGTCATGGGAATCCAGCAATTCCCTATCGAAATGGCTGGGCTGCTTCTTCTACATTAAGCCGTCTCCTAGTTAACCCCGTGGTCTTCCATCTCCGCAAGTTGTAGATCAATAGTGGATTTAAGAGCCTATTTTCGTCCGACTCATTGCTTACTCACGGGAGTCTGTTGCAAATCTATCCCCAAGTATGAGATTTGCATTAGTAAATTGTGCGAGTAAATCACACCAACACCGTCAAAACTGGTCGATGATTATTCGCGAAAACTAGTGAACAACAACCATGGAGAATATATTTTCTGGAAGGGCTGTTGCGGTAACTGTGCGTCTCTCTGCCCCGGTCTATTGCGAGAAAGAATTCCTCCCCACTGACAAGAAGGCTCTTGGGCCAACAGGGTGGCTTTTCGGGCATTGGATTGGCCGTCGTGCAAAGCCTCATACGACTTGGAGCCAATGTCTACGCCATCGACATCGCCCCGAACGCTCCAGCCGAATTGCAGAGACACCCCAACGTTTGGTGCACGCCAAACGGAAACATCGCCGACGTAGCTGTCTGCAAAGCCTTTGTCGACGGCATTCCAGGAGATATCCACGGGCTGGTCAACTGTGCCGGGGTGTCTCCAATAGAAGACAAGCTCGCTTCCTACGAATCTTATTGACAGATCATAGAAACAAACATCACTGGTACCTGGGCCATGGCCACTGAAGTGATACGCCGGATGGATCAACAAGAGCCGCTCAAATGCGCAGCAGGGTGTGGCATTCTCACTACGGCGGAAAAGTCACTGGGCCAGGGTTCGGTCATCAATGTCTCGAGCGGGGGAGGCATCAGAGGCATACCGACCAAAGCGGTCTATTGCGCCAGTAAACATGCGGTGATAGGTCTTGTGAGGACTTGGGCTCGAGACTGGCCATATATTCGATTCAATGCCGTTTGTCCAGGTTAGGGTTATCTGGGGGCTCAATATGAGGGGGCTCGATTTGCTAAAATGGATTTTCACAATTTGATTGTACTCTGCCGTGGAAGGAGGCGAAGCAGGCGCAAAGTTTATCAATGCTTCCAGAGGCAGAATTCCGATGGGCAGGCTGGCAGAGCCCACAGACATCGCCGATGCTGTTGTCTTCCTCTTGTCGGACGCCTCGAGCTTTATAACTGGTCAGGTATTACCAGTCAATGGCGGTGCTGACTGAGCTCCGAGCAGTTTCATGTTCGACGGATCAAGTGCGTATGTGTTCGAAGGAAAAGTGATGATATCGTGATGTCGGCCACACGGTGCTCTTGTCAACTTGAAGCTCTGGAATCACCAAGACACATGATCAATCTCAGCCAGATATCCACATCTACGTGTTTAGGCAGAATTGGAAATTATCATTCACACCTCTATCAACCTGCTCTGAGATCCTTGCCTCAGGATAGCGTTTCTGAACGTTCATCACAGCAGTGTATTTGAGACCAGATGTGCACTTGGTATTCAGTCCTATGGTACAAGACCAGCAATCTCAGACCGATAACGTCTATCAAGAGATACTCCGATCTACAAATCTACAATATTTAGTTAGTCCAATAGAAGCCGTGCCAGTATCAGTCTGACGATCAGTAACGGCCACTACTTTACTAGTGAGAGTCTCACGAGACCATCAGACTGGAAAATGGATGTTTCCATCTTCAGGCTTTTGGGGCCGAAGCCCTCAAAGGTTCCGACGAAGTGTGGAAAAAGTGACCGATCAGCGAGGGTAAGCATTCCTCTCAGATCAAATCAACCGTGTGGCTCTCACTTCGGCATCTGGGGTACGCAACCGCTTACTCTGCATTCCGACTTCATTGAGGGTCATCGACGACCTCAGGTGGGTCAACCCACGGACTATATCAAAGTCAGGTTTGGGTTACGCGTGAAAGTTGCTAGCTGCATATCCGGAAATAAGGTACTCGAAGCGACGACACTCCATTCGTACACAACGGCATTAGCGCTCTCGAGGTTGGCAGCATTAACGCCCCAGCCGACCGGCTCCAACTACCACCCTCACTGCAACTATAACTCTTACCACTGGATAAGGACCTTTCGAGACCCTGACTTCCTCGAGCATAAGGTAATCGGATAGTTCTTGACCCTGGTCGCGTATAAGATGTCTACTACGGATATCATCCCGATTAACGTGCGAAATTACGGCCTCCAGATGACACGATATCTCGTGGGTCTCGATGGGACTCTTCAATCAGCGAATGTCAATCTTAACCTTATGCTCCTTCAACGCGCGCCATCGCGCAATTCAACGCCCCAGCATCGGCATTAATGTCCTATACCGCGTCTGAACCGCCACAAGGCCAGGCCAATGGTATCAATGATAAGCTAAGAGACTTTAACCGTGCATTCGTGTCCCAGGGGGAGCTACCTGGAAGAGAGTTCTACAAGCTTGTCCTCGTCGCACCAGGGATCGAGTCGTTATATGGTGCCACCCTATGGCCAGGTATTATGTTAGTCCGTTTCTCGTATTGTGAAGGTTCGAAAATGCCAAATCTAATATAGAAGAAGTTGGTGACGAGGGCTTCCTCCAATATAGGGGCGAAAATACCCACGTGCAGCTAGAAAGGCACTATTTACGCGTAGATAGGAGTACGTCTAATTATCGTTCTAACGACTGGACGACTGCTTGAGGTAGGTTTAAGGATATCTCACTTAACTCACGTAACAATACTACCTAGGTGTTTTTCTAAAAATAATAGTATTTTCTATTAGTAGGCTATGTAAAATGAATATTCCCTGTAGTTAGGTTTTAGAAAAAGTAAACATAAAAAAAAGCAAAAAGTGCAAAAAAGGGCTGAACTGGGAATTGAACCCAGGACCTCTTACATTTCAGAAATCAGGTACCCAAAGCAAGAATTCTACCTCTGAACTATTCAGCCAGGATATGAATCATAGTGAAATGATTCAGCAACTGCGATGGAATTGCACAGACTAAATCCGAGCCACAATATTATAAACTTCTCTCCTAAGCGGCACGTGATTATCCCGGCTAAACCTCCCCTCCTGGGTGCCTCCTACACCGTGATGGGCAAGTTGCGGCGAAAATCTTTCAGAAATAATTTCAAGGCCGAGAACTTTTGGAGGGCAGCACACTTCACCCGCGAGTAGCCTTACTCGAAATACTATACGGAGTACCAGTCGTGGAAAATGAGGAGTCTTAGGGACCAGGCCAAGAGCCTGGAATACAACAAGTCAAAGGGTAAAGCCTACTTGCCTTTTGCTCTTATATACAGCTGCTAATCCACTACAGACTACGACCCAGAAGACGACGCCGCCAACCACTCCTCCTCCAACGAAGAAGATTCTGACGCTGAGGAAGAAGCTGGCAGTGGCGTTGGCAGAGAGCACTACGAAACTGTCGGGAAAAGCAAGCTGCGGAAACCTGAACAGCCAACATTAGGCGCAAGATACGGCGGTGTCGCAGTCAGTCGCAAAGCCTTAGAAGAACAAGACAGCGACGATGAAGACCCATTTGCTCCTGTTGACGATGAGGAGGATGACGACGATCCATTCGCCGCGAAAGACAGAGATATAAGTGACTCGGAAGATGCATCAGGCGTATCCGAACACCTGCAGGACGGCGGGGGGATCGACGAAGACGATGAAATTGACAGCGATGAAGCGCTGGGCGAAAGCGATGTCGAAAGATTTAAGAACTTTACATTTCGGGGCAGTAAATCCAACAACAAAGGAGCGGTGGATGGAAATGAAGATAGTTCTGAAGGCCAGGAATCGGACGAGGAGGATGATGAGCTGTCCGACGATCAATCGATAGAAGACTCGGAGGATCCAGATCTAGACGTGGAAATGGACGACGACGAAGACGAAGTATCAGACTCCGAAACTGACCCTGAGTCGCCCCCTTCACACAAGGCCAAATCTCACCGAGACCTCGCCCGAGCCGAGTTGCGCAAAGCAGCAACCTCAAGCTCATCAACAGCCGCTTTGGCGTCCGCCCTCTCCGCCAGCGCCAACGCCGACGTCAAGAAAGGGCAGGCGGTGAGGCAGCAGCAGCAGACGTTCGACAGGCTGCTGGACGCGCGGATCAAGCTTCAGAAAGGCCTGACGGCCGCCTCTGACCTGGGAGATACCAGCACGCTGGTCGCGGAACAAGACGTCGAGGCCGCTGCACAGCAAGCCGAAGAAGCGGCGCTCGCGCTCTGGTCCACGATTGCCTCGATCCGGAGCACGTTCATGGACGCACACCTCAACACGACGACATCCAATGGCTCGTCGGACGGAAGCATCAAGCGCAAACGGAGTGCGCCTCTCGTCTCCACAGGCGAGACGTCGACCTCGGCACTGTGGAAGGCCACGACCACCCTTGATGCCACCACACACGCAATCCACAGCGCGACACTCGACAAGTGGAACGCGAAGACCCAGCCCATCATCGACACATCCGCACCACGCTCGAAACTCCTCCAGGGCTCGTCGTCCTCACAATCACACTCCTCACGCCTCACCTCCGTGCTCGACACGTACCTCGCGACCAGCGCCCCAGTACTCATCGCATCCTCCACCAGTACACTCTACGACGACGGCCCATTCTACCAATCCCTGCTCCGCGACCTAATTACCTCACGCAGCACTAGCGCTTCCGCTACCACAACCAGCGACACATACCTCCCCGTGAAGCTCCACACCGCCGGCTCCCGGACCAAGAAAGTTGACACCAAGGCGTCCAAGGGCCGCAAAGTGCGGTACAATGTGCACGAGAAGCTGCAGGATTTCATGGCTGTGGAGGACCGCGGCACCTGGGAGGAAGCCGCGAGGACGGAGTTCTTCGCGAGTCTGTTTGGGAATAAGGGGGCACTGGATGAGGGTGATGGAGATGACGAGGATGATGGTGATGGGGCAGAAGGCAATGGGAGGGAAGAGGTCGCGCTGAGGTTGTTTAGAAGTGGAGCATGAGATTCGTGCTCTAGCACTCCGTTTGTGGAGGGGAATTGGGTTGGAATGGACCGCATTGAACGGAACACTCAGTGCCCAAAAGACAACGAAGTGTTGTAGTGTCATTGTATAATGATATGATATAATGCTGCATGTTCATCCTTATCCTCCTCTTCCTCCTCCAAGCTCATTGATAGAAACTACGACAAAACAGCATAGCATGTCCGTTCCAGCAAACGACAGCCCTGTCCTCCATTCCACTTTCCTTCTCATGTAAACGGTCGCGATACCGCGATTCCTTTACCTCCTCCTCGTGTACCCCGGAATCTGAAATGGCTGTGGAGTGTACCACTTCGGCAAGACTCCATCTTCCCACTGCCGGTGCACGTACGCTGCCGTGACATGCCCGTTCTGCGTGAAGTTCGACTGTGTGTCGTTGTTGAACCCGGGTAGCGGACCATACTTCTTCAGTAGGGGAGGTACTGGTGGACGGTTCGGCGAGGATGGTATCGTTGAGACAGATTGCTGCGAAGATGGGATTTGTGATTCGTGATCTGTCTGGTCCAGAGCCTGACGGATTGGTTTCGGACTTCCTTGATTCTTGTCCACATGTTTTCCTTTTGTAACGCCGCCACCTTCCTGATGGAGGGCATCGACTGTCCTTGTGGTTGGAGGCGTTCTTTCAATTTGGATATCACTCGGCATGTGGTGGTCATCAAGAGATGCGGTAGATGGTGGATCCAAGTCTAGATCTTCCTCTCCATCAGTACCGAACACCTCATCCAACCCAAGATCAACGGTCGGTTGGGATTGTGTCATGTTCATATGCTGTGGCAGCTGACTCATAGATACATGATAGGAACTAGAATCTTTGATTGTGATCTTATCACGTATTTCATCTTCGTCCTTATCATGAAGTGGCGGTGGAAATGACGACATGGGGAACAAGCCTTGCGTAGCATCTTGGGTAGACATTTGTGAAGGATGTGGCATTGAAGCAGGGTTGACGGACTTTTGTGTGGTCGTATTGTTTGATGGGACGGATGAAGACGATACAGCAGTCTCGATATCATTGAGGGGTATCTGAGTTGTCGACACGTGGGTGCTGGTCCGTTGTATTAATGGAGGTCCGGGTAACTGGAACTCATCTTGATCATGGACGAGGCTCGCTTGCGTCTGTCGCCGCTGCGTTGTAGTTTGCGAGACGAGTTGAGGTAAAGGCAACGGAGTTCGAGTCTCGTCGGTAGGGTTTATCGGGCTTCTCTTCGGGGTCGAGCGATCGTTCACCGTGGGCGCAGTTGGGATCGGCGATGCTTTCAGGCTTTCTCCCCCCGATCCTCCTTGCTGCCGCTGTCCTGGCGTGGAAGGAGACAACTTTACCGGAGAGATCAGTTCATCTTCTTCTGAGTCTTCTATGAGTAATGTCGCTCGACGTGTAGGCGCACTATTGAGCAGACTTTCTGAATGAAGCAGAAGCGAATCTGACAGCCCGTCAGCTGACCCGGCCGATCCCGTTTCCTTGGATGAGGTTGCGGATTCATGAAGTGTTGTCCTCTTGCCCGGAGGCTGTTGAGAACGCACATCATTTTCAACGATATCAGCATCATTTTTCTTGAGGCCTGGATGGCGCTTAACAAGGTCAGCCACGTCCGGGAGCGAGTCCTGTGCCGATATCGGAAGGTGTCTTGACACCACATTGCTATAAACTTGACTGGAAGCAGGTATTTCAGCCCCTTCCAGGTCATCTTCAATTGTTGGTGCTGGCTGTCTTACCGACATCACAGACATGTCTCTTTGTCGGTAAGGAGATGATGATGGGATGGACCAGATATTCTTCTGAGAGTCTTCAATTCGTGGCACCTGTTGAACTTGGCGCCGCTTTGGTAACTTGAGGACAACAACCTTCCTCGCCGGTGAGGACGGTTGCGAGCCTTTTCGATTTCGCTGCTTCTTAGAAGACCGCTTTGTTGGAGTCCTTTGCAAGGCATTGATAGATCGCTCAGCAAGGGGCTTTCGACTTTCAGAATTGAAGCTGGGAGACTTTAGTCGAATGCACTTGCGAGTGCTGGGAGGTAGGCTCTCTGGTGACTGGCTGGATAGAATGATCACATGTCTCTGGGTAGGAGTGCGGGGAGGCTGCAGTGGGAGCTTTGGTGATAAAAAATCTGCCTGAGCCTCTGCCTCTTCTTCAGGAACCGAATCTTTGATTTCAAGTTGTGATTCTAGTGATTCATTCATCTCCTGCTCAACATCACGCGACGGCCTTGTCAATACCTCGTTGAAGTACTCAAAGCTTTGGGTCGGATCTGTGAAGACGACCTGCTTCGACGCCAATCGGTGCGATGTCCGTCTTCCATTTGGTAGAGCTTTCCTTTCCATCTTCTGGGTCGTACGCTTTCTCCCGCTAGGTTTGTACTCTCGACTTTCTCGGTCTATCTTCAACGAAGGAGCTGATTGCTTAACATCAATAGATGTCTTGCGCTTTCGAGGTCTCCTGGGGCTGCTATATGAGCCGTCGAATTGTGGGAGAGGGGCGTCGTCTCTATCAGCACCATCAATCTGTGGGGGAGGCATATCATCTCGACCAGGGCTATTGGTGGCTGGTAGGAGATGGTCGTCTATATCCACCTCATCGAGGGGCAGAGGGTCGAAGAAGTCCATCTGGGTCAGGGTTGAGTCCCGCTTTTTCAATTGTCTGCCCCCGTATGTTCTTGGAGCGGTACGAGGCCTCCTCGTTTCTTCGTTTGTTCCCGGGGTGGTACGGGTTCGTCTCGTCTCTCCATTCATCCTAGACACTGTCCGGGGCCCACCCGTATCTTCAGGCAAAAGTAGCATTTCATCGTCGGCGAGGTGGTTCGAGGGAAGTGTTGTTATCCATTGTGCCTGCGTCAAGGTCTTCTGGCTCTTGGTGCGAGAGTTGCTCAGGCGCGACCGTTTTCGAGGCGCGGACAGTCCATTGTCAGACTTTTTGCGCTTGGTGCTAGTGATCATCCATGACGTGCTGGACATCATGCGGTTGCCTGGGAGATTGCCCTATGCTTCAAAGATCTTGAAGGACGCAGTTGAGGACGTTTTGTGTGAAGTAGTGGCTGCAATTCTGTTTTTACATCGGATACATGACAATTAGCAAGTTGCACCCACATTAGTCAGTGCGGGGCAAGACACGTCAGCGCGTTCTGGGGCGCGTTTGAACGCGTGCGCACGTGTTTCTCAATCATCAGCACCATCATTCGGCTACGGGGATCCTACTTTCCACAATGCCATACGAAATAGATATTATCTTAGCGTTTAACTCAGAGGGAGGTATCGATGTTCGTGCAGAAAGAGCAATGCTTAGGTATCTAATAAAAAACCCTGATCTCGATAATGAAGGGGTATGTTGAGGACAAGGGGCTGAAGGAAATAAGAACGGTCGCCTGCTAAAAGGACGAGTGGACTCGTAGGATGGTGAAATAACGGTCAAAAAGCAAGAATGACAATGGGAACCCGTCAAGAGAGGGGGTCAGCGTGCTTGGAGAGAGTGCCTGACAGCAAATGAGCCAAACAAGTTGACCAACTAGCCAGAAGCTGTTCAACCCTGGTATTCTCTTCCAGAGAGATATCATCCGTACCCCATCCTCGAATGACACGAAAAGACCGGACAAGGAAGGTGGCGAAGTGTCTGCTGCTGGGTTGACATCACTCCTACCATTAGGTCCCTGCAACCCTCATCACACATATAAAGAAACCTCATTCCAACGCATCATCCGCGTCACACTGGCCTATCGGACACCCTGACCAAGGTAAACTGTGACAATGAGCTCACAAATCTTCTGACTCAACTTCCACCGTCACGCTGGACTCATTGTGATCATCCACCTTGCTCAAGGTACGTGCCATCTTCTGATGCTCGACGAGGAAATCCCCACTAATCTCATCCAGTTGTCGGATCTGCTCTTGGATGCCAGCCAATTGTCCTGCAACATTATGCTTGCTTGGCTTCTCTTCAGTCTGTGTTTCTTGAGCTTGGGCCTCGTCAAGTGCATTCAGGTCCCCTGCACCACCTCTCAAACCTGTTGACGGACTTGCAGGCGTCTCAGGGGACGTTGTGGCCGGGTCCTCAGCTGTAGCCCATTTGCTAGATTCGAGACCATTTTTTGAACCTATCGGCGACAAAGGGTTCATCGATTTCCTCTTTGGACTCCTGCTCTTCCGACGTGGTTTGGGACTGGGCAGAGAGGCAGCATCACTTTGTTGCTTCATCTGCTGAACCTCTTTTTGTGCGCTCTCAGCCCGGTTGCGTTGCGTCTCAACCTCTTGTAAGGCACCTTCAAGATTGGTCTCCAATGCAGCGATGGTGTTCTTTGCATCTTGAAGACTAGCATTCACTGCATCTAATTCAGTAGCATCGGGGGCCTGTTTCGCGGCCTCCTTACTCTCATTTAATTCGATCAAAAGTTGTTCGAGTTTGGCGTCGTTTGCAACTTTTGTCTCATGAGCAATTCGGCCACTTTCTTCATGCAACATTTCGAGTGCCTTTTGAGCTTCAACAAACTTCGCATTCAGCTCTTCAAATTCCGCTGCATCCTGCTTCTGCTCGGCAGCCTCTTGAGTCGCTGCCAGCTCCTGTTTTATTGAATTCAGGGCTGATTCATGCTTCGCATAGGCTGCCACCATTGCTTCGGTATGGTTCTTCTCAGCGACATTGACCTGTTCAAGCGCCGCCGCCAGTTGAGTTTGCAGATTCTTAAGTTCAGTATTATCATTTGGAGCGGCAGCGGCTTCATTAGCTTGTTGCAATTCGGATTTTAGCTTTTCAAGCTCCGTCCGATGCTCTGTCTTCACTCGTTCGAGAGTACCATCGTGTTCACTGATAATGCTGGCGAGGCGGGCGCTAGCGGCCGCACATTGCTCTTCTAGTTGATCAACTTGAGATTTCCATTGACTTTCAAGGGTCTTCATGATCTCATCCATGTGCTCATCATGCTCTTCTTTTGCCTTCCTCTGTAGTTCTGCAATCTGTGTCTTTGTCGAGTCCTGGGCGGCTTCGAGAGCAGAAGTGTGCTCTGCTTGGAGACGATCAAGAGCGTTCTGGTGATCCACCCCAAGAGTCGCCTGGAGATCGGCTAAGGCCTTCGCATGCGCGGATTTCGCTTTCTCAACCTCCGCCTGCGTCTTTGACTCGAAATTGGTCTTGAAGCTGGCCAGAGCCTGATCGTGCTGCATTTGAAGGTCCATAACACGGGACGACTGCTCTGCAAGCTTCTGGATAGACATCGACAATTCGTCCTGTAGTTTCTGAATAGCATCTTCGTGCTCTTGATCTTTCGCCTTGCCCTCTTCTTCGATGGATTGGAACATGCTTTTCAGGGTTTGCAGCTGGAATCGAGTACCTTCTAGCTCTGCTTGAAGACTTTGTGCTTGAGACTCTTGCGCCTTCTTCTCCTCATCAAAGCTAGCCTTTAGACTTTCGAGTGCTGACTCTTGGGCAAGCTTATTTTCATTTTGAATGATCTCAAGTTCTTTCGTATGATCTGTCTTCAAAGATTCAATAGCGGCGGTGTGTCTAGAGCTAGCCTCTTCCTCCAAACGCTTGAGCTGCTCGGTATGTGCTGCTGTAGCGGATTCTGCCGAATCTTTTGCCGACTTCAATTGTGCCTCGAGGGATGCGAAGCTCTCAACATGGGACTGCTTTAGATCCTCCAAGGCCTGCTCGTGTGCCTTGATAGTTTGCTTCTTCTCTTCCTCTAGTTGCTGAGCAGACATGGAATTTTGTGATTCGGCGTCACTGAGTTGTCGCTCAAGTTCTCGGACCCTCTGGATATGTGTTTGTTCCGATTCTTCCAAGGCTTTTTGATGGATCTCAGATGCCTCAGATTTAGCGCGCTGTACCGCTTCTAAGTTCACAACCTCTAAGATTTCGAGGTCTTTCAACGCGGCCTGCATCTGCTCCTCCAATTGTTTGATTTGGGATGCATGTAGTGTTTTGGCTGAGGATAACTCCTTCTTGGTAGCTTGCACGCTCTCTTCTAGCTGTTGGACTTCCTCTGCATGCTGAATTTTCAGAGAGGCAAGCTCTTCTTGGATAGAAGATGCCTCAGATTCGTGGGCTTTGCTCGATGATTCAAGCTTGGCAACCGCCTCAGACAGGGAGGCATTCGCGGCTTTTAACTCCCCCTGCAGTGCCATGATATCTTCCTGGGCTTTTGTGCTCCCGGCTGTGTATTCTGTGGTCAGTGCTTCGCCGTTTGCAATGGCTTCTTGCAGCGCAGCTTTGGCATCGTCTAACTGTGCTTGCAAGGCTGAAAGTGCCTCTTGATGTGTGCTCACAATAGATGCCGCGCTGTCTGTGGCCTTATGTAGTTCAGCTTCAAGGGCCTGAACTTCACTTTGATGCGATGATTTGGAAGTCTTGAGCTCATCAAGGGCGGAGGCCAATTCAGCTTGAGCGCTTTGGATAGACTCGTCCGCTTGCGTCTGCTGCGAAACTGTGGCATTCTTCAACTCTTCTTGTGCAGCGCTGAGTTGTTGCTCCAGAGCTCCTATCTTCTCAGAATATTCTTCCCTAGTCGTCGTGAGAAGAGCCTCAGTCGCTTCAATAGCGCTTGATTTTTCTTGCTTTAGAGATTCGATTTCGGCTTCAAGCTTGGAAATGATGACGCCCTGTGCATCGACCTCCTCCCTCTTGGATTGCTGGAAAGCCAAAACTTGGGTTTTCAAGGAATCGATGATTTGGCTTTGCCGGGACACCTCACCATGCGTTTTCGCATTATCATCACTCTGCTTCGCAAGTTGTGCCATCTTGGAAGCCGTATCCTGCTCGGCTTTGTCCAACTTGGCCTTCAAGGTGTTCAGTTGCTCGTCGTGTTCAGCATTGAGAGCAGATAGTTTTGTCTCAAATTCCTCTTGCAATCTTGCAATCTTGCTTTTGGCGTTATCCTTGGCTGCCAAATGTCGGCTTTGAGCAGCTTCAAGCGCCTCCTGGGCCTCAGCAAGCTTTTGTGCATGCTCCGGAGAAGCATCGGCAGCTGGGACTGCCTCGCTTGCTGTTTCTGCCTCAAGTGTCTTTGCCTGCAAGTCTAGCTTCAAGGCTTCGATCTCGGCGTCCTTTTCAGACTGCTCTTTGAGCGTGGTAGAACGGAGAGTTTCCAAGTCGGATGCCAAACGCGAAGCCTCGGACTCCCTTTCGGCCACTTGTTGAGTGAGCTTCTCCTCCAAGTCCGCAAGCTCGGATTTTTGTTGGGCGCTCAGGTCGTCCAGTGCTTTCTGGTGCTCGGCTGTTATTTCGTTGAGCTTTTGCTCCTGAAGCGCTGACAGTTCGTCAATCTTGCTAGCATGCTCCGTTCGAATCTCTTCAGTTGCGGCTTGGACGCGCGAGGCTTCCTCCTCCGCGCTCTTGCTGAACTCTTCCAGCTTCTGTTTCCAGCTGAGCAATTCCGACTGCAGAGATTCAAGTTCAGCTTGCTTCTGGGCCAGCTCATTTTGCAAGCTCAGTGTCTCGGACTTATCATGATCTCCATTTTGGACAAAGCTGTCTGCGGCCGAGGCCTCTGGCACATCCTCTAGCTCAGTCTCCGTTGGCAAACGACCGTTTTCCCTCTCAAACTGTCTGACTTTTGCTAGATCGGCCTTAAGCTTGGCGATCGAGGCTGCGGCTTCTTCGTTGATGGATTGCTGCTCTTGATCGTCTACACCGTCGGAGGCGATGGCTTGTTGCAGCATACTGTTCACCAACTCGAACTCGCGAATTTGTTGCTCAATAAGCACAGACCGCGTCGATTTTCTCGTGCCCAGGGCAGGTCGAGCGAGCGGCTTCTTCTCGGCGTCGGAGTCAAGGTTCTCTTTGTTGTCTCCAGAATCTTCGACTTCGCTTTTGAACGCTGGTGAAGCGGGGATGGTGCTCAATCTTTTCTTGTCGCCGACTGGGCCGGCGCTAATATTTCTGGATAAGGACGAAGTCAAAGGCTTAGTGCGAGAGCTCGCAAGAGTACGGGTGGTGTTGGGTGTCGAAGGGACCTTCTTCACACCAGGAGGACTTGTGGTATTCTGTCGGGTGGTAGAAGGCTGAAGAGTCGTTCGTCGCGCGGAGACAGCTGGGGTGCGCTCAGACGTCGTGCTCGAGGCCAAGGACATCCGCTTTGGTCTGGCAGATATGCCATCTTTGCTCTTCTCATCGCCGGATGGTTTCTCGTCTATCGAACTTGCAGACTGTCTCTTCTGATGGGCAGACACCGTGGCAGAAGGTGTGGTCCGAGCGGTGCGAACTGTAGAAGTGGTCGTAGGTCTCGCAGGTGGCTTGCTAAGCGAACTTGTAGCCGTAGGTCGCGTAGTAGATGAGGTTGTGGCAGTAGTGGTAGGACGAGGAGTCCCAGTAGACAGTCTAGGTGCCACAGACTTGGTGGGTGGCCTGGTAGGAGGGTGCGCCGTCCGCGGTTTCACGGCTGAGGCCTCGTCAGCAGCGGATGCTCGTGCAGTGGATTTGTCCATTCTGATGGTGACCCTGGAGCAGACAACCAGCTGCAGAAGGGGAGAATGGTCGGGTATTAGGAAGTATTATGGTAGATATACGAGTAAAACGGATTGAGACAAAAGTAAGACGTCCTGGACCTGGTGGTCCCAAGCTGGGTAACAGGATTGATGGCCTGTTGGTGCCTCGTGCCAATTCAATTATTGGATCGCCCGATTAAAGTTGAGAGACAACACAGGCACAGGGGTGCCGAGGGACGCTAACTTCATCGACCCTAATCGCGTGGGACGCGCTGGGTGGCAGGTGTGTGAAGGGCAGGTGCGAGGGAGGACTTGGTTGGGGGCTTGGGAAGGGCGTGACTGGTACTGCACCTTGGTGCATGGCACGTGCAAAGACTGCCAGTGGCTGCTTTAAGTTCCGGGCGGGTAGGCGGTAAGCGGGAAGGCTGAGAGGGGGGAGGAAGCCCCCAGCACGGAAGTCTTATAGGTGGCTTGGTGACAGGCAGGGGCCCTTAGGCAGCTGCGCCAGGGGTGAACAGCACCTGTAGGCCATTGGAAATCTTAACTATCCGCCTAGAGTGCCTGGTGTGCAGAGACTGCCAGGTGCCAATGGCCGCCTAGACTCACTTGGGTCCCCTAACACGGTTGCTTCGTCGATCATGGGCTGCATTTCGGCGGCGAGGCCCGTGAGACCCATCACGCTCCATTTCACAAACACTCCATCCTTTCCAATCTGCCTCACGCCGACGGTATCAGCCTCTGCACCCGAATCTGAGGAATCCGAACTTTCTCACTCGCCTCTCCAGCCTGGACCATGTAAAATCGTGACTGCCCCTCCTCGTATCCTTGCAGATCTCGATTCACTTCGAGTGGTTTGGCAATCTAAATTTCAGAGTCAGGCTGAGCGTGGGTACGGGGTACAGGAAATTGAAACAGTTTCTCCATATTTTGTTGTCAAATGCAATGATCATTTCTATCTCCATGTCATCCAAACTCGATCGCTAATACTTGGCTTTGAGTCCTCATTCGGCAAATTGCAAGCCATTTTGGCATAAAGCATCCCAAAACGAGACGATGTGCAAAAAGCATATTCGTACATACAGTACATGGCCAACTTCTTATCTTGTCCTGAAACCCCTTCTCGAGTGTCATCTCAATGTCTCATTATGTCCCAGCACCAATGTTTTCACCCTCGCCCGCTTTCTTGGAATCCCTTCCATAAACCAAGATACGCCAGGCGATGCAACATTTGTCTCATGCTCGGTGGGTGTCTTCCTGTCCCTCAACTAGGGGGTAACGCCATACGTCGCCGTGCCAAAATGTCCCTTTGAAATAGTTGCTATGTCTGCTCGACCACCATCAGCTGGTGACATCTCCTAATCATCAATCTGAATAATTTCCTGTTTAATCGGGATATTCCCAGAGTCATCATCAGATTCCCGGCTATCATCGTTGCTGATAATAGCAGTATCGCCCCTCTCTGCCTCAGTTGCACGATCAAGCTCGCTTTCCGCTTCTGGTGGTTCTTTCTTCACACTGGCACTAATGGCAGCGTCAATATTAGCTGAGTGGTCGACATATGTATCCACGCCATCAGGCTCAGGGGCTGAAACTGATTCTTTGTCTGCGCAGGCCGTAATGTCATCGGTAAAGTGAGAATCAGAGTGTGGTAGACCGGCGTCCACATTCGCCGTAGCAAGGCCGCGAATAGGAACATCTCCATCAAACCCTGATGGTAGCTCTTGCAGGGGCATTGTGAGTAGATCTTCGAACGACGTCGCAAGCGGGCTGAACATAAAATTTGCACCAAGGGATGGCAGTGGCTCTGGTGGTGTGAAGTAGTCGGTGATGGGTCGATTGTGACGAAGGACCGGCATCTCCATTGTCATAGGCCTGCTTTCTCTCATTACACAGGATGGGTCAAGCGTTTGCACCCAAGGGTTTTGTGTTAGGCGATATAGTGGTTGTTGCATCCCAGCGTCAATTTGATTCGAGCCCTGTAAGCCAATATTCCCAGTGCCGAGGTAAGGACTGCCTATCTTGCAAGAATAATGTGCGGTGCCGGGTTCTATCTTGATTTTCGCTGCCGTAGTAGCATTGCTACCATTTTGTGTTATAGCTGCTCCCGGCTCCGTTTTGATGATTGGCGAAAAGGAGGATCCTATCGTCGCAAAGCTTTCAGGTTCCTTCTTGACAAAGGGTTTATAACCATACCCACCAATTCCAGGTAGGCCAATTCCAGGAGTCGGGACTTCGAAATTGAGCATTGGACCTGACCAAGGAGGATTGACAAACTGGCCGTAGGGGTTGGGTGGTGGTTGATATGTAGGGGAATCAAAGGCCAAAGTTGGATCTCTCTTTATCCGTTTTGGCGCAGGCTCTTGTATCTCTGACTCCGCCTCAAAGATCTGTTGTCGATGCAATCGTTCCTCTTCTTCCTCAAGAAGGAGGCGCTTTCCTCTAGCTTTGTCTTTACTTGCCGGCTTGCTGCTGCTTTTCTCCTTCTTGGGCTTATGAGTACGAGTTTGAGCTGCCACTCCTTCGAACTGAGGCTTCATTCGGCTGTACCTCATCCGTGCTGCATGGCCGTTTGAAATATCCAGTTTATCGGCGACGGCATTCCAGTCAATATTTCTCAAGTCGAGTTGTTTAAGGATTGTGTATAGAAACATTGGTGTCTGTGCATCGCTGGCATAATTTTTGGAGCGCCTCGGTGAAGCCATCTTTAAGAGTAAGGTTGCAACAGCTTGCCACTTATTTCAACGCACACTGATTGAGAAAGATCGTAGCTGTTGGTGAGTGAAATGCTGGGTAGAAAGTTATGTATTCGAATATAATAATTCCAGCAGGAAGGTGGTCTCATTATGCAGGGATAGCGAAATGGTGATTGATCTCTTTCAGCACTTCTCGTCCTTAGATGCAGCTTGCCGTGACATACAGAATCAGGTCCCCGCTTTCATAGCTTAGAATTAAACTGCAATGCACCGCTCATTGTATACTCTTGTTCCTCTGGGAGCGCTCCAAACATCACATGCTCACGCCCGCCCCTGGATGTCCACCATGCTACACATGCAGCAGCACGGTCGACATCCATTTCACCACTGCTCAATATCTCCCACAATCGGTGCTGACATTGTTGTTTCTGGGCCGGATTTCCCACCTTGTGCAAGAGATCAGCAGTCAAAGGTAACCACTCCTCCAAGAGTGGCACGGGTACAAAGCTGAGGCAATCGACGATTGAGAGGAGTAAAACTGCCTTCTCAGACAAAGCTTCCTGATTCTCAATGGGCAGGTCGATGTTAGCAGGCAAAATAACCTCCGAAGCATCTTCTATGCGCTCTCTCAGCAGATCCAGAACAATGGCCTGCATAAGTGGCATTGCAACCGCGACTGGGGACGGAGGTGACGCAATACGAACTATAGACTTGATTGCTAGCCTAAATTGACGTGCAGTCAAAGGTCTCGGAAAGCTTTGTAATAGAGTCTCAACATAGACTGGCACGCTGTTGACAGCCACTGCAGTATTCTGTGGTGCTGCGAGAATTGCCAACATGACGCTATGTGCGGCCTCGTAGATCTCCCCTAGCCGGGGATCTCCTTGTGGATTAACATAAGGTGCTGCAGAGTCAAACAACAAATTTTGGTTTGTCTTCGGGGACACGGCCAGTGTAAAGTGCTCGGCAGTGTTGAGGAAAAATAGGTCGAGCAGTCGATCTAGTGGATGAGGAGGAATCTGCCCAACTTCGGATGGCCGAATCGCCTCCAAAAAGCCTTCAGACTGAATCGGATACCGACTGAGAACATCAATCGCGGTAAAGCTGACAAATAAATACTGGGATGATGATGTCAAACCGAACCTGTGAGCTATGAAATATGTGTCTCGTAAGACGTGTAGAGTTTGGATTGCCAGTGCAGGGGCATTAGAATTCGAGGCAAGGATACTATCACAGAGCAACCTGCCAAGTACGGATCGGAGAGCAATCACTGATGCGAACATTGTGTCTCTGAGGAGCTGTAGAAGGACCGGCAACGTTTTGGTCGCGGCTTCTGGATCAAGATATTGGGCTTCCTCCCTCTGATCAATTTCGCTCAGTTTGTTCTGCCTCCATGAGGTCAACAGGTTCCGGGCGAATTCAGCGATCCTATTCGTGCTGTATAAGATAAGTGATCGATCCTGGACATTTTCGATAGAATGCGCAATAAGACGCGACAACGGTCCGAGGCTGGCTACTAGTTGACGAGCCTTAATTTCGGTAGTCTTTTGGAACGAGTTGGAGTTGACTGGCCAATTAAACATCTGTTTGGATGACTGACACACGTCGTTGTCCACCGCTCCGAGCCAGTAGCCATACTCGAGACCTTCTCTCGAGAAGAATGTTGCGTCCACCAAAATGGGCAGAAGAAGATCGTAGTGCACTTGAGATTGGTGGATCGTTGACAGTACGGGAAAGGTGTGGTTTAGAACAAACACAACAACGAGTTCGCAATTGGGTTCAGTCTCTTTCTGCGCCAGGGCTAGATTCGAGGCTGTAACCAATGCCCCTTCTAACTTGCTACGCAACTCATGAGGGAGCGACTCAAAGTCTCTTGATTGGAAAGCCAGTAAAAGCCCTCCAAGTAATAGGGTGTGCCTCCATCGCGATGACGAGTCGTCCGCGCCTTTTACAACTGCTCTTAGCCAATCAGGAGTTGAAAGTTCACTCTGGGATGGCAGCTGAGAAAGACGGCTGTGCGGTTGTAGCGGTTGTTGTCGTTGCTGTTGTTGCTTGTCTTCGAGGAACCTCAAGGCCGCGGTATAGAAGACGCTGAATATTTGACGCGCCTGAGCCAGTTCAACGGGTCTTACGTACAGCGCATCATTCGACAGGACATGTGATACAAGTAACGTGACATTCAAAGGGTTGGATAGTTTTGACAGAAGGCTCGTCGCTGTGGGTAATAACCTGCGGCGATCAGTCTGGGTCTTGTACGTGCGATGGATTGCCTGCCTACCTTGCAGCTTCTGTTGGGTGATTTGAAGTCTGCAACGAACGAAGGAGGGTTGCTAGGGTCCGATCCATTACCTCTACCGATCATGAGAGGTTGTGTGGACAAGCCGATCGCAAGACTTAAGAGGATGAGTGGGCTCTGCTCTCTTTGTGATGCCGTGATGGATGTGCCAGCATGATATGATACGAAAGCCGAGGCTCATATCACGTGAGGGAATATCTTGGTATGTGTGCTCCACCGTACTCCGTGAACCAGCTCTCAGAATCGACATCCACCTCCTACCTCAGGATAATCAGCTTGAAGACAATGCGGTAACACAATCAATGGAGGATATTCAAGATTTTCCGTGTGAAAACCAATGGAAGTGTGAAGAGAGCGCCTTAGAGCAACGCGGCAACAAGTTCATTGGCTAGGCGAAATCTTGGCGGATTGCTGCCTTAGTGCAGCCTATCTTCCAAGCAAACTCTGCTGACTACCTATCTACAAAGGTAGGTACCTAATATAAAAGCCTGGGGACATGCGGCAAGATCTTAATTTCCATGTTCATAAATACCTCTGTGTGGTGGCAACGTCAAGTGAATACACAATGATCGACACCCTTCCTCAAGAAACTTTCCAGCAAGTGTTGTGCTCATTGGGGAAGAAGGATTTGAAAGCGCTCAGGCGAGTCAACGTCGCATTCGCTCACGATGTATCCAAGGCACTCTTCCGGAGCATTGATATCTCATGCTGGACCCTACATCGACTTGAAGCTATCGGCAGTCACCCGATACTTAGGCATCTAGTAGAGGACATATACTACCATGAGATGGAGTTCGACATCGTTGGCTATAACCGGGCCATTATGGACCGTGATCTGCGGGACTTATGGCAATGCCGCCATAAACTCCGTGAGGAAGACGATATTCGCAGCATGAAGTGGCACTCATATGAGTCTGTGATGCCCTACTACCGATTGCTCGTCCAAGCGGCGCTTCGTCCTTCCTCCTCTGCATTCGAGTCTTCTATGTCAAGTTCAACGCTGCTTCAGCAAGCAGACAAAGGTGAATTATTTCAAGCCATGATGATCAGTCTAGTAGACGTTTATGATCAGAATGCGAAACAACAGGAATTGGAACCATTGATGGAGAAGTTCTGTCGGGACTTGCCACTCTTCCCCATGTTCCGTCGATTTGTTTCTGTAGATGGTAGTGCCAGCGAGACTTCTCGCCACTCTCCCTTTGCTGCAGGATTTTCACAGTTGGACCCGACTCAAGAGCTTTTCCCACTTAGCGACTCTGCGATTCGTCAAAGTTGTACTTACTACATGGATGACTGGCCTGGCCATGGTTTGATCGCAATGTTGGCTACACTTAATGCCTGCCCAGGTCTGAAGATTCAACATCTAGAAATGTACCGGCCAGAAAACCTTTTCTCGAAACGCGGCGTTGCAGACTACAAGCTCGAGGAAATGAGACTATCTCTTGAAATCCACTCAAACCCTCGTTCATTTCAGAACCTGGAGACCCTCAAGTTATCTCTGGAAACCTCCCTGCTCGAACACTCGGCATCGCATTTTGTGCCTAGTGCCCTAGCGATTGCTGGGCGCTTAAAAGTCTTAGACATATGCCTAACGGCGCGAAATTATCCTATCCCAGCTCTCCACGATATTGTTCCCATTGTCGGCCTCCCCTCTCTCCATACGGTGGTGTTTGAGGGATTGCCACTCGTGACCTCCGACATTTGTAAATGGCTTTTTCTCCAGTCGAAGTTAAGAATACTCAAACTACGAAGCCCGCGCCTAGAAGGTCGCTGGAGCGACTTTCTGGACATTCTGTCGCAGAACACATCTTTCAGGCTGGAATGCTTTGAACTAAAGTCACCTTGGGACCACGATAACTTGGAGTATGAAGATGGCCGTCGGGAACACATGCAAATTCCATCACGTGTCAGAGATGCTGATGCTCTTCATTTCATCAACGAAGGCGGGCAAAATCCATTTAAAATGAGGCGGTGGCGGAAGTTTGAACCAGATTTGGGCGACGAGGATCTAGACGACAACTTATCCGACTACTCGGATTTGTCTGAGTGGCTTTCTGAGGATCATCCAACTCCCGTTGAGGACCCTGACGGATTGGAGTATGATTCAGACTACGATCCCGAGACAGAGCAAGAGAGTGAAGAAGGGGTAGAAGAATGAACGGCAATGGGACCGGAGAAATGTAATAGAGCAGTGGAGAAATAATGTTCGAGATTTATTTGTCGCGATGTTTCCATTCCTGTTCCAGGCTGGAATGAACATCTGCACCCATCCATTACTGACGATTTTGATGGCTGATACTTGGCGCTGTCGGATTGTATTCAGTTTATCTACGACAATTTTGGCATACTATGATACAATGGCTCGAAATGCCTTACAACCGCAACACTATCACAGTGACGCTGTCATCGCTCGAGGAGTTAGCACAGCCTTGTTGAAGAGCCCCTAACCAGATTGATAATCACGTGCAAGGCTTCCACCATTTTATACTAGTATTATTCCGGGTCCCCAATCATAAGCAGAGGTGCCCAAGGGAGCTGATTATCCCAACCACCTTACTGTTAGTTCAGCCACAAACAATTCGTTTCCCACCAGAAAGACTGACTACAGTTGGAATATCCGAGTCTGTCCATTGAAATCGCGAAACTCAGTAAGAATCTTCGGATTTGTGGTCGTGAATCCATGGAAGCTGCCTGACTTCCTAGGCAGTGCTCCGAGGTCAGTGAATGTCAAGCCAATAAGTACCCCCACCCACAAAAGGAACAATTCCACTCAACAACTTTTCTTCCGCTTCCCAAATTTCTCGAGTTTATCAAATCTACAGACCTGAAATAAAACAATTGTCCTCCCCTGCAAGGTTCTGTGCGTGAGAGCCGAGAGCCAACGGAGTCATGGCGGGAGTGGAAATCAAAAGAGGTGAATTCCTCTACCGCGACACCCTTTTGTCGATCTTGGGGGAGCAAAACGCCATCCTCGAGCGTCCACATCAGACCTTAAGGAGCTACTTCTTCCAAAGCGACCTATCACGGCGCCCAAGGACCAGGTGGCTCATTTCTATGAGGCACAATTAATCCACTACGGCTTGCAGTGCACCAAAGATAAGAATGTTGCTAAGTTACGGCTGATCAATGCTATCACGGCAAAGGCGTTAGCTGTACCTGGGCACATCCCGGAAATGGAGGCAGACATGCGAAAGGAGTATGCGAGAAAGGTCAGGGCCAGTGCCAGGGCTGCCCCAATCGGCTCGAAGTCTGCTTCTGCGGGCAAGAGGCGACAGACGAATGACAGTGGGAACGGATCTGCAACGACGATTTCGGTACAGGTCGGAGATACTACTCTGGAAATTAACCAACACGATCCCAGAGCTGCTCCCACAACAAAGAAAAAGGTCGGGCCTGTACACACCCCCAAAAAGGTGACCTCAAAGAAACCGGTCATTACTCATACCGTTTCAAAGTATACCCATTCAGGTTTCTCTCCAAAGCACGCGGGTATTAAAATCTCACAGCAAGTAAGAACAACCACAGGAACCGCCTCAAGTCCAAATCAACCGGTAGCAGCTTCTAAAACAAAGGCCCCACGCGGAAAGCATACTGCCAAACACTCCCAACCAGTCCCTGGTGGATCAGCCGCGCCACAAGCAGTAAACAACGAAACCCCAGCATTCATCTACGAGACCGATAGCAACGTCGATATGGAAGACGCCCCACCGGCATATGACTCTCTCGATTTCAATCACTATTCTGACAACTACCCCTCGTCCAACGCCACAAGCAGCACCCCCCAGATCACGGGCTCCTATGGATTATTCGCCCCACTGGTCGGCACGGGTGAACTTGCAGTTCATATCGACAAGGCTGCAGGCTCGCTCTGGGGGAAATTCAAGATCGACTCTAAGAATGGTATTCTCTTCATGAACAGCACAGCTGGAATCGCTGAACAGGCCGCCGTCTCATTTGGTTGGCGCGCTGAAGATGAGGAAACTGGTGACATGAGATTTGGACGAGGGTGTAATGGGTCAATCCAGTTCAATGGCCGGGGCAACGTGCGTGGCCGCTTTTTCGGGTTGTCTAGCGGTCAGGATGTTGAGTTTGAAGGTGATCTACAGAATGAAAATGTACCTAACGTTGTGGAATTGAACAGGCAATGGGATCGGTTTCCACAGATCGCTTATGGTCGACGCTGATCGACTGGGAAAAGTGACACAGTCAATTGTCACGAAGTGCGCCTGGTCGGCCTATTATTATGAGCTTTCTTGCTCCTGTGGTTAGATATCATTTGGATGCTCCTCGTTTTCAAAGGGATTCATGGCTTTAAGCCATTGTTTGAGAAGCGACAATAATTATCACGTGACCAGACGTCCTCATTTTAGGTCTGGCTCCAAGTTCGGCCTTGGCGTTGTCCCACATGTGACGTGAGTGCTGCCTTGCGCTAACAGTCATCCCGGGTCTCCCCTTGGTAAATGACAGCCAGTAGTGGCGGCCCCAGTTCTTCCTTTCAGATTTCCTTTAGGATGTGGCAGAATAACAAGCAGATGAATCCATGTCAGTGAAGTGCACAATCCTATGCGCACAGCGGGTGCTCAAACAAGAGCTCAATGCCGCCACGGAAAACTCGATTAGCGAAAGAACCCCTGCGAAGCACGCGCCGATCCACGCGCCGAAGTGAGGTCGTGGATCATGGAGTTCCGGACATCTATGGCGACATGGTGGCAGAAGCCATCGCGGAGGAAAATTCCGAGCAACTAGCCACAAGATCATCCAAGCGCCGCAAAATAAGTGAGGATCCAACCAGCAATATTCAACTCGACATCGACCTATTCGGATCTTCTCAATCTAAGGAGGAAAAGACTCCTCCTCAGCAGCAGGAAGACCCTACACCAGTGTTACAACAGATCATCTACGATGATTTTGAAGACTCAGATGGGTCTGACGTTGAGTTTGAGGATGTTGAATTGGAACCTGTCCAGGACGACATCGATGTGGATGAAAAGCCAGAACAAAAGACTCTCCAGCTCGATCTGTCAACCGCTGGCCTCGATAATGCGCGAAGTTTTGTCCGGAGGCGCAGGCCGGTTGGCTCTGCCGAGCGGAAACGGCGCCTTGAAGTGCACAAAGCACACCTGATTTGTCTTCTGGCCCACATGAGCTGTCGCAATCGCTGGTGCGAAAATGAGAGTGTGCATGCAATATTGAAGCCTTTGGTATCGCGGAAAGTGATCTCACTACTCCATGTCGATGAGTCGAAACCGCAATACCAGAGATCTCATTCATTCACGAAAGGTATTGAGGAGATATGCTTGCTTTGGAGAACCACTTGGAATGTATCAGAGAGAGGTATGCGTCGAGCTCATTGGAAAGAAGAGGTCGACGCAATGGAAGAAATTGATGACGTTGAGGATCTCATTGAATTTGAAGACTTCAAGTCTGCTGCGGTGTCGCATCGTGGATCACGAGATCTTGGTGCTCAACTATTTTGTGCCTTGCTAAGATCCATCGCCGTGGACGCAAGACTAATTTGTTCACTACAAGTCCTTCCTTTTTCCGGCGTTACAAAGGGCCTTCCTCCAGAAAAACCCAAATCAAAGTACTTCCAAGCGCCCTCTCAGAATTACAACTCTTCTCAAAACTCCCGTCCAGAGCGAGCCTCAGGCCCAGTCCGACGGCGGATTGTTGATTCTCCATTTCCCGTCTTCTGGGTAGAGGTCTTCTCGCCGGCAACCTCAACTTGGATACCATTAGACCCTCTTGTACGCAACACGATTAACAAACCAAAGACTGGGTTCGAGCCTCCAGCCACGGACCAATTGAATAGTATGACTTATGTGTTGGCTTTTGAAGATGATGGCTCTGCTAAAGACGTCACAAGACGCTATACACAGTGGTTCAACGCCAAGACGCGGAAACAGCGTGTCGAAAACACCAGAGGCGGGGTGGAATGGTGGGAACGCACAATGAATGTGTTGCAAAAGGCATTTACTGAAATCCGAGATGAGATCGAAGATGCAGATCTCCTCAGACGAGCAGAGACTGAAGCCATGCCTCGCAATGTGCAAGACTTCAAAGGTCATCCCGTTTACGTACTCGAGCGGCACCTCAGGAGGAATGAGGTCATTTCGCCGCGACACGAGGTCGGGAAAGTCAGTGCTGGGCTGAGCAAGACCGCAAAGCTCGAGGATGTCTTTCGTCGAAGAGATGTCCACGTTTGTCGCACAGCAGATGCTTGGTATCGACGTGGTCGAGATGTGAAAGAAGGAGAGCAGCCTTTGAAACGAGTGGTCTCAAAACAAAAGAGAGACCCAGTAGCACAACTTTTGGACAACTTTGAGAATGACGGTGAGGAGGAGGCTGAGGGAATGGCTCTCTATGCCCAGTTTCAAACGAATCATTATGAGCCCCCTCCAGTGGTCGATGGACAAATACCAAGAAATGCATACGGAAATTTGGATGTGTACGTGCCTTCCATGATCCCTGCAGGCGCGGCCCATATTCGCCATCCTTTCGCTGCACAGGCAGCAAAGGTTCTGGACATCAACTTTGTAGAAGCAGTTACTGGCTTTGAGTTTAAGGGTCGTCAAGGAACGGCTGTGATTGATGGAGTTGTTATCCAGACCGACATGTGCGATGCGATGCTCAACGTGATCGAAGGCCTCGAATCCCAGGCTAGTGCAGAAGTCGAGGTCGAGAGAAGCAGAATCATATTAGGAATGTGGAAACGATGGCTCACTGCGCTAAGAGTACGGGAGAAGGTGCATCGAGAATACGGTAGCAAAGACGACAAGGATGCAGACAGTTTTGCTGATCGTGACGACGATGACGACGGGAGCGCGTACCAAGAAGGCGAAGAAGATGCTGGTGGCTTCGTGCCAGAAGAATCTGAGAACATGGCCCCTATTACCGAGCCAGGCTTTCTCCCATCGTTTCCAAATCTAAAGAGTTTTGGCTTTACATTGCCACCAGAGGTCGTCCACCAGAAGGTCATAATTGTAAGATCTCCAAACAATCTTCCTTCTGCGCCAGAATCTTCGTCCGAAAAAGGTTCTCCTCATCTCGAACTATTGAATGTTGCTGACCATGGAGGAGGATTCCTTCTTGATGATGGACCGGTAACACATTCGAATGAAACAGTACCGAATACAGGTTCTGAGATTGGCACTGCAATGGACAACAACCCGAACGACTTGGAAACTGGCGGAGGCTTCTTTCTTGAGGACGAAGAAACTCTTGAGGGGGTTGGATTCGTGCCTGAGCCTGATTCCGGTACAACCGCCGTCCAAGGCCTTTCAGCTTCCCTGGATGTGGAAATGGAAGTTGTCGACAAAGTCCTTGTGCATCCTTCTGCTGACAGGGAGAGAATTGTCAACGTACCATCCACGAGCAGCGCGAATAAAATAGCCTCTGGTCGAGATACCTTCGCTCACGGTGCCCTCTTGGAGTTTCCTACTCCGCGAAACGCTGAGGCTGAAGCTAGACCGCAGCTAGAGGCGACCGCATCACCGCCTTCAACGACCAGTCTACAATCAGAAACGTCGCTGCTCTCACATGACCCCGAGGAAGAGGACGCTGAACCTGAATGGCTACTGAATAGTCTAGGGGAGATGGATTGATGATTGAGTCGACGTTGAAGTCCGCGTCGATTTATGACATAGATTCGTTGGGTTAATCAAGCAAATGAGAAAAGTTCCAAGGGCGAAACTAGTAGGCTCATCTGCTGAGAATTGCGTATTATTGAATATGAGGGTCGCGGGTGAGATAATTTCTGTTTTTAAGGACCTCGTGGGTGCCTCAGCTCCCCATCCTCGCTGACAAAGCAGCCTGACTCCTGGTCTATGGATGTCTTGATTGGCTGCACCGGACATGTCTGGAAGATGATACGCATCGTGGTTCTCCACATCCACCCGTTCTCCCTGAATGCCAGTTGGCAAACGCTTTCTAAGGCAACCAGGCCTGAACGAATTAAGTCGATACCACCAAAAGAGCGGCTGATTACGTCCGTACTCCTTAGCATGGAGCATTCGCATTTCGAGCTTCGCTTAGGATCAAAAGCGGCCCGGTCGGCCTAAACCATCCCATTCGCCGTTTGGGGCCCTCCATGGCCTACTATGCGAGCGAGCCTGGTCAGCCGAAAGTCGGACACCGGATGCACTCACTAGGGGGGTGAGGCTGTCGCTTGCGAGGCTCATGGATAGGCAATGGGGCCCGGGAGCATTGTTCCACAGTCTGACCAGGCAGCGGGGTGGCAGCCTTACTACTCCTATCTAATTTAGCAGCCGTTGACTCAGAGGTCGGATACTTCGGTTTTCCATACCGAGTTTTCGTCTGAACCTAGTCGAGTAATCAATCCTATATTCTCGGTGCATGTGCACTGGCAACCGACCCTGGGCAAATGGGACAAAATGAGTCCAATTTGCTCAAGAACAGCATACAGAAAGAAGCCGTTACGATACATCAAACCCAATGTACTTGCTCTGAGACACTACGACTTGCGGCCAATGCCAGATGTCTTCTCAAGGCTCCCGTCTGTCGACATACTCCTTCCACACTCGCCTCCAATACAACAATGTTCACACCTTACTCAGGCAGTACTGGCGAGCAATCTAGGTCACGTGAAGACACACCCACAGAATGGGAGTCAGACTAAACCAGAGGACACCATGATCTACGCTTATCGAGAGGATATCAACTCGGCCATATCACCCGCTGGAAACAAACTACGGAAACTCTCCTACGTTCTCCCGCATGCATTAAGCAATCCAAAGCTGAAGTCACTGATCACCGTCGGAGGTGTACAGTCTAATTGTTGTCGGCAAGCAGCCTCCGTGGCAGCAAAGCTGGGACTGAAATGCATTGTGGCCCTGACACGGGAGGTTGACCCACAGCATCAGAGCAACGCGCTGTACAACGCCGTCGGAAACGTCCAAATTGAAAAGCTTCTAGGCGCAGATGTGAGGATCCTTGGCCCATCACGAGACGGCACACACCCCAGCGCAGAGGTCGACGGGAAAGAATGGTCTGGCTTGGTGCAGGGCTTGAGCAAAGAGGATGAGGAAGGTGCGTATTTTCTGTCCCAGGGGGCAAGTGGGAATCCTGGAGCCGGCGTCGGCTATGCGAAATGGGTATTCGAAATGCTCAGAAAGGAGTCCATCCTTCGGCGAGGCGGGACCCTAAAAGGCTCCGGGATATTTGACACCATTGTGGTTGCGTGCGCGACAGGAGGTACCCTCGCAGGAATGGTCGCAGGAATGCGCCTTGCAGAGGATACGGGCTACGTCAACCAGCAGAGTCGACATCGAATTATCGGAGTTGAAACCTTCGCAAAGGATCCGCGCAGTCAGAGAGATCTTGTGCTGGGTATAGCTAGGGATACAGCCAGTCTCATCGGATTGAGGAGAGAAGACATCAGAGATGGGGACGTCGTCGTGGACGGTCGGTGGACAGCTGGTGGGTACGGGATATACGACGAGCTCACAAGGCAGACCATTAAAATGGTCGCGAGAACCGAGGCTATGCTGTTGGATCCTGTGTATACCGGGAAAGCGATGACTGCAGTCGTTGAAAGCATCCGGAAAGGTCAGTTACACGGCAACATACTCTTTGTGCATACCGGAGGCAGTGCGGTCCTGCCTGCTTACTTAGGCATCGAAGAGGACTGAAGATGGCGAGACATAAATTCTTGTATTATTTGTACATCCTTTGGTCTATATTTCACGAACTGTATGGTGCTGGTGCTGAGAGGTATTAGGCCGTGAGCTGGCCGCGATAGTACTAACTCTCGCAAATGGGCTTCGGGCTCTCAGCTTCTCACCGATAAAATAAAATGCGACTGGCCCGATAGAGAACAAAGTTGCCAAAGCAGCGAGAAGGGTCCCTGCGTTGTTGTTCCCCATTGTCTGGAACATGTCGCCTGCTACAAGAGGTAGAACACCAGAGACCACTGCTCTGATACACGCGAGTCCTGAAAGCGCAGATGACGCATATGCTGTGTAGGCGTCTGTCAGATACCCCTGGAGGCAGTATGCAATTTCCGTTGCAGCAAACCCAAGGAGAGTAAGACCAATCATGCTGACTACCGGCGAGATGTGAGATGCTGCAGGAGGGATTGTCCAAGAGAAAACCCACAGTCCGATGGCAAGCGCTGGAGCACCAAGAAGGCAGCCTGCTAGCTTGAGCTCTGCAGTGCTAGTTCTAAGAGCACTGTGCCTTTTGTAACGGTGCATGTCATGTATCCTGGTGAAAATGCTGAAAAATATTCCCAGCATCATGGCGAGAAATGGTAGTGAAGCCTTTTCGTACGAGAAGTCGAATCCTGGCGACGTATAGACGGAATGCAATGCTTCTGTGAAAAGATATATCAACCCCATGGAGAAAGAGCTGAGGGCTGTAGCCACAAACACAAGAGGCTCAGTGAATAGCAACACCGTGGGCCGCCAAAGCACCTCCACAAGGGTCAGATGCGCATCTGGATTATGGGATTCTTGAATGTTGAGGTCGGTTTCCGAATTTTTGGGTGCATTCTTCTCGAGAACCTTGAAATGTCGAGTCTCTGGGGTCAGAAATATGAGAGGGAGCATGGCAGCGGTGATGATGGCGGCGACATAGTATACCCAAGGCCTGTGGCTGTCAGTCATCATGGCAGAAAACGTTCGGGTTTCCACATACCATCCAAGCCTTCCGGCGATATACGTACTGTATACCGGCCCAAGCACCTGTCCGGCTACCGTTAGACAGTTCCACAGCCAGATCAACCAAATTCTGCTTTTCTCGTTGAATAAATCTTCGACTGAGCCGGCAACCACAACAGCAGGCACTGCAGATGCTAGACCACCAACGAAGCGCCCGAAACCCACGCCGACAATTGAGGGTGTGACTCCGGTGACAACGCAAGTCACGCTGAAAGCGACAGTTGACCAAAGATAAAATTGTCGGCGCCCAAACGGCTCCGTAAATTGTGGAAGCAGGATACTTCCGACGGCCTGCCCAAAAGAGTACGTAGACACGAAGGAGGCCATAAGTGCCTTTTTGCTATCATCCGGGAAATCTTCAACTGCATAGTGGACAGCAGCGGATCCTGTGGTAGCTATGATTGTGACAAAGAATTCTAGAAACACCAGGATGCCGATAATCCAGGCCTTTCGTATCGCAGGCCAGTTCCGTGGGTGGCAGCTCGCGTAGCTGGCCTCGCTGGGGCTCTGGTTGAGTATCGTTATCAGATATGCACCCAAAAAAGCCGGATTCATGCCTGTGCCTGGGAAGTCGAGGGAACCGTGACGAGAACTCCACCCCCGATGCCCGGTTCTGACTCTGAAGGCGAATGTGTCCCCAAACTGACACGGACTTTGAACGTACTTCTGCAGCTCAAATGAGGAATGCTATCGCTGCAGAGTCTCTGTCAACCAGGAATGCGAGTAAGAACTTAGAAGAAAGATTTAGAAACAGCCGACCATGCTGGCCCTGGAAGCCATAGCCCTATCAGTGTTAGACATTGGGGATTCTTGTCAAGGCCCTCAATGCGGTCAACTAGACACAGCCATTCGAGGACTCCGAGGCTCTCATCAAGATTCAGGATCAGTGTTGCATTCGCTTGTTAGCTAGCAGCACCATTGATCGTACGAACAGAACCCTCTTTCCAACCAAGAGCCATGGAGGTTCGGAAGGTACAAGTCTGCGCCTCTGAGATGACATAAAAGTCAAACTATTTGACTAATTTGACACCAAAGTCAGCTGCTGGGACAGCAATGCGACAAAACAGAGCTAGCAAGAGATCCTCAATCAGGTAAATAGTCTCATAGGCCTTAAGGAATCCAACTCTTTTGAGATTTCAGGCGTCTTAGGCCACTCAAGTGGCAATCGGAAGTCCAACCATTGCTTCTTCTCACCTAGTCATTCTAAAGTGTGCTAAAAGGGGTGTCCGATACTAACTGTAATGTGGGATAAACCAGCGAGGGTTTGTGCGGCTCGTACGGACTCCGAGGAAGGACACCGTCTCGTAGCAAGCCTTGTGAGTTTGAGGGAGATAGTTGGCGCCATATCAAATGAAAGGAAATTCGGTACCGGATGTGGAGGATTTCTTGGGCTGTAGGTGCCTGCGGGCAGGTGGGGAGGGACAAGGCTGAACGAGATTTCCTGACAGGGCCGGGGCACGATGCACTCCCCGCAATGTAAAAGTTGGAAGGACGGAACAACGAGATCTTCGGAGACACCAAAGTGCGCTGTTCCCAGGCTGAAGAGACCAAGTCGCCAAGGCAAGGATGGTCACCTAGGAAGGCCTGACTGTTGCGAGCAGGCAAAGTATGCGAGAATGGGGCCGAGAGGACCGAGGAGGCCGAGGGGGGCCCGAAGGAGCCAAAGAGACGCAAGGCTGAGTTCCCCTTAACTTTTGGTTTCAGAGCGTAACTTTTGAATTACTGAGTGGTTAACATCAGATCTTGTCAACACCTCAAAAGTAAGAGTTGGATGGAAGTACCATGGTCGGTCGATAGTATTCTGACCAAACACTATGTCATCTTTGTAGATCTTGCTCATCAATGGGTTGATACGGAGGGTTCACAGGGGCTTAACTGAGGAATGATGATGTCACCCGTGCAAAGACGGCCATAGGGTGCCCTGCTATTGTTAATGGGTAAACACCAAGGAATAAGCCTACAAAGCTTTACGCCACAGTTGAATGTACTTAAGATGAGCCATGCACAAGCATCGTCACCCTGGCTACCTAATTGGTCCGACCATGTCTCTGGGTGCACGAACTAACATGTCCATTCCCACATACTTGGGAGTTGGTAAGACTTTTTCAGGGTGTGGTTGAGTGGTAGTCGGTCACGATGAAGTAATGGATTGTGGTCAACCGAAAACCGAGGGTCGTCCTGTCTATCTGGCATGCGCCTATGCCACAATGCCATCATTGTAATTCCCTGTTCTGCGAGTGCATCACTGCTTTATGAAGCTCCAATGCGAAGGTGGGCGAGAATAAAAGCGATCTTGGGTGATATCTACGGTAGTCTTGGCCTTGGTTGTGTTCAATAGGCAATCCACGAGGGATAATCTCCTCTCTTCTGTTCTTGCGTGTCGAATGTGAGACATTGCTCTGATGTATCTCAAGAGATGCCAACAGATACGTTCAATTGGTCATTCACGTGGTTGGGTGGCTCCAGTCTTATGGCTGTGCATGGGGCAAATTCTAATCGTCGGGGAACCATATGTGAATCCGAGAAACTCTTGAACAGCATTTGGAAAACGCATCTCTTGCATTTCGACGGCATTCATCATTGTCACGCATGCAGAACAGCGTCGTTAGGGTGAAAATGGGGAAGGTTTCAAGCAGCCCGTAACGTAGTTAGTATCGGGAAAATTCGGTGGTTTGAATGAACATCGGGGAACAGATCGAAAGCAGGTTCAAACCCTCAAATGGGCACTTCATTACGTGAAGGTCATTGTCTAGACCCTGCCTGCAAAATAAGGCCCTGAATATATTACCAACCACCCCGGGACAAGGCCCTACCAGCGGGGAAGCCGGCATTAATTATAGTTTATCCGCATGGCCAATCGTCCAGGGTGGATGACCAGCGAAGGTTCAGCACTCCCCGAGGAGACAACTTCTCTAGACACCGAACGACACATTTGCGGTATGATGACAGAGAAACGTGGTATTGATGTCCAGGACGTGATTGCAACGGCTATATATCAAGAAGACATTCAAGTCAATCGGTTGTCTATCAACTCAAACCGTTGATGTAGATGGACGGGCAAAGAACTGACCTCTGACCACCGCACAGCTGGGGAAAAGTGATAGAAAAGTCTGAAGGTAGGTGAAAGCCGCAGAGACCCCATGCCGACGGACGATCCTGACTTGACTCTGAATTGGAGGGTATCGTAGGGTGGCCATATCAAGTCAAACGCAGCAAAGTCAATCAGAAACCACCGCCGTTTTCTGTTGACGACTGACTGATTCCATGACTCTGTGCACGAGCAGGAATTGCGATCTGGTCCGTTCGGTGGTCTGACCACCTCGAGAGCCATCTGAGATGACCAACTCGTGCGTTGAGTTCGTAGAAGTTCAAATGGCAAATGCAAACAGGCAACAGCATAGGGGCAGAGAGGAGATACTGAAAAACTTGGTTGGTCAAGAAAACTGGCCTCCTGAATTGTGGACTCGACTTCCGCATGATCTAGAGATTTGAAGATAGCCACTGCCGAATGCAAAAACACAACGCGTTTGAGGCCGAACGCGTAGCATTGCAAGTCCTTACCACGTTCTATACGTAAGACATCAAAACTGCAGTTCCCCGAGAGGGCGTGGACAGGTTGTGAACAGTGCTCCTTGTTGCAATTTGAGGCCGCCATGTTGGACAGGAGGCTAAACAGACACAGACCTCCGTGTTGTCTAAGGTTGAAGTGATAGGCAGGCACATTGATGTTGTGGTGGTGTGGAATCCAAACGGTTGAGCTGGCATGACCTAGACATCGCTCTCCTGACTGTCATACTCGTGCTCAAACATCAGCTAATGGCCCTGAAGATTCTTGGTGATGGACTTCGCACGGCAATGAAGACTGCCTGTTCGAGACGATACCAGACCCAAAATTCACGTCATTCTTTTCGCAGGTCCAGAACTTGATATTATCAAACCTTGACTGGGCGTGCGATACCCCCCTGTTGTAGTGGTTGCATGATGAAGACAGCAGAGCCAGTTCGAACCCACAGAGTTCGCATGCTGCATCGAACTATAGTGTAAAGACAGGAGACATCTGGGGCAAATCGAGCCCCAGATGTTCATTGTCAAGTTCTGCATTTGCGATATGCCGCCTCCAAAGAGGCGAAAAGCGAGAGTGTGGTTTGGTAGAGTTCTACACCAAAGAGTGTCAGAATGGCCGGATTAGGGCGAATGAGACAGGGGATGACATGACATACGTACAGAGAAGAAGCTGCTCTCGCCCGTTCAGGCCCTATACTTTTCGCTAAATGTGTGGCAGCTGACAGCTGCGTCGATTGACTCACTTGGTGCAAGAGGCCTGAGGGTCCTATTTCGCCCTTCGGAGGGCATTGGTTACTGGGGCGGCTGGATGAGTCTCCATCGCTGTGCAGTTTCCGGCCCTCTGAAGGCTGAATGTTGAGACCCTGTCGATCTCCAAGGGCTCCCCTCTGCTACAAACTCGTGCTGCCCCGGTGATTTTCTTCAGGCCACTTTGCTGCGGAAGAAGGTCACACATGCCTCAGGGTAGAGGACATGCCGCATCATCAACCCTGTGCCGCTGCCAGATCGGTTTGAAGTCTAAAGAATGTGCAGGAAACCGAAAATTCAGTTTCGCTTTCACCGTGCCGTTTGGTGCTCGGCAGTACCCTTGAGGGAAAAAGGCTTTTTGTACGGGCCGAGTTTTGCAATTTGGGATCTCTTTGAGGCTGGGCACGATGCGCGGGTCCGATCAAACGGCAGACGGAAGGGTCATGGTCCCTGAAGCGCTTGAAGTTTGGTGAAGAGAATGGGTATGTCTTACCAGTAGGTGCGAAGACTTCACACAGCCTGCAGCAAAAAGGGAAAGCCGCTCGCTGGCGACCATGGCTGAACCCGCCCATTCCGGCTTCGCTTGCACCCTTGAAAGTTGAATTGTGGGCTGAGGGGGCTAATTTCATCGCCTTGTTCGAATACGGGTTCGTCCTCGTGAGATCTTGCCCCCCGGTCCATCACTTCATCCTGGTCAGTGATAAGCGAGGTGCAACGATGTGGGCACATCCACCATCGCTTCCCTTTTCCCATCCAATCTTCTAACCGTGTCGTAATAGCTGCTCACGGCAACTGGTCACTTATTGTTATGTAGGCAGGTATTCACTAGCGAAATAGTTGCATTACGTTGACCATCGCAGAGATGACCTGGGAGACTTTGCTGCAACATGAAAAGACAGTTTGACGAGTGGCGCTGGTCCGCCAGAGGAATGTCAATCATTTCTGCATGGGAGGAAAACAGTCGATAATGTGTATAGTATGTATTTGTATGTAATGCGCATTCCAATGCTAGTTGTACAATGACCCTGCCCGGTTATCCGCATGCCTCTTTTCGTTCCTGTAGTTCTGATGTCAGCTGTGTCGATACTGTTGGTCCTGAGTGCCCCCGACTCCGCCCATTCCAGCAAGCAACAAAATTGATCAATGTAAGAATCCCCATAGACCTCTATCCTTGCCACTGCAGTCAATAGATGAATAAGGCTTTTGAAGAAGCTGTAAGCTCTCGACTGAGCCAAAAGATAGCCCTCGATCAAGGCATCTAATGTGAAGTAAAATGGTATCCCTCGTAAATCCATCGATTCATCATGTCCTCCTCCAAGTGAAGTTCCCTGTGCCGGCGCGTTGAAATGTGCAATTTCAAGAGAAGTCGGGTTCATGTTCGGCTCTGGAGTGCCTTTGCCCTTTTAAGTTTCATTGCTGGGAGCTGCCGACGGCGAGCGTTTATGAACCAGTTACTAATCTGGAGAAAGTTAATTCAGGTCCCCTCAGAATTTCAGCTTGGACAAATGCATACCTGGCTTATGGTTAAACCTGTGCGTTGGATGAAAATCTGTTTTTGCTCGTCGCTTGGATAAGGATGATCGAGATGCTCTTGAAGCCAGATTCGAAGGATGTCAGTGATTTGTTTCGGTAGATTTCCCCTTCGTCGTCGACCGTTTGCATGCGACGGATAGCCCATCATAGGATATGACATTAATTGGTTGTACTTCATATATGACGGGGATACATCCATCGATCTGTAACCGCTGTCATATGCGAGTGGGCTCCGATATTGATCATACCCCTGGCTGTAGCGGCCATAGTCAAGTGCTTGGGTAAAGGATCTCTCTGACATAACGTAAGGGTTGTATCTTTGGGTAGAACCGAGCTGAGGTGTTCGCCATCTCGGAAACGAGTCGCTCACTGGGCTTTCGGCCTGCCTATTCATCGAGTATGAAGATGAGAAGACGCTGTCCTGAGAATCTGATGGAAGTATTGGCTGGGTGAGACTGAATTGCTGCGATTGTGAAGGTAGGGCGGGCTGTGCACTCAAAGACATGCCAGCATCTGTGTAAGACGACGATGTTGACCAAGGAGAGCTGTATTCTGCAGGAGTTCTCGCAGGCGTGTGCAAATGACCAGGAGCAGCAAGACCGCTCATCTGCATTTGAGATGTCGTGTCTGTCTGATATCCCATTGGGCTAGACTGGGGTTGCACAGGAGCTGGTATGGACGACATGTTCATACTCGTTGTATGTTGAGAGCTCAAGTATGGTACCATCATTGGCCGAGTGGTTGAAGACGTCTCATTCATACTTGTTTCAATCAAATTTGAGCGTGGTGGTGGTATGACCTGAGGCTTTTGTGAGAAAAAGCAGGACAACCTCAGATGATAGATCAATACTTACATCACGAATTGAAGGTAGTTGCTGCTCCGGGAGGGTGACATCGAGTCTTGTTTGTGAGGCAACTGGGGTGGGTTGAGAAACGTAAGGCCTTGTGGCTGATTGAGTATAGTGCTCCATGGCGTGGGAATGATTGATGCACGCGTATGCAAGTGATTTGATAGAAACAAGGGATGCTCGAACAAGGGCAGATGCTGGGATAGATATCCTGTTAGAAAGACAGAGCCCTGCACTACCAAGCTGGCTTCGTGCTTCGTTAAATCCCACACTCACCAATCAGCTCTCAACTGTGGGGTGGTGCATTGTCCAGCTGCAGGAGAGATGCAGGCACAGGGAGTTTGGAGGAGGTTGACAGTTCGCTGACACGAAGAGACTTACAGAAACGCAAAACAAAGACAAAATAGTAGTCCAAGCACAGATGGCTCCTGCTGAAATATGTCAGCCAGTAGTCGAGACACCAGGCAGTGCCGAGAAGGGTGTATGACATTGTTGGTGCTGGTATACCACAGGGCTAGACAACTCTGCCTACCGTAGTAACCTCGTAGTAATATGCATAAAGGCGGAGTATGGCGTCTCTATTGAGAGTCTGAAGAATATGTTGATCTCACTACCACGCCAACGCACACCAATCGACGGAGTGAGTGGATCTCAGTTCGAGCATGGTGGTGGCGACCAGCTCAACCAGGCGGAGGAGCCTGCACTTTGCCATTTACGGGTAGTAAATCTTAAGACGACTCCAACTTTGGACGGTGTGGGTCATCTAGGCCTCACATGTCGAGCGTTGGAGCCAAATGGTGGGTCTGTGGATGCTTTGTGCCTGCATCTGACCATTGTGTCCGCCACTGTCCCGTTCTGAACTCCCTGCCACTCCGATCGGGACGGTTCAGGCAAGGGGAAGACCTGCCAGTTCCAAGGAGAGCGGGATGGTCTTTGCTGAAGACAAAGTTGGCGCGTCAAATTACCACGCGTTGGGGGTGGAAATGAAGGAAGCGCGAATAAATGGTTGTTGACTACACTAGCCAGCTGGCATTGAGGGGTGTGTAGTCATGGGTTGCTCGGGGCAGCTGCATCGGCCTCGAAGCGAGTCTATACGAACAAGAGAATTTATGTTAACGGAGGCTGAATATAGAAACCCGTTTGGCGATCGAATCAACTAACATCAGATATCTCGGGAGTGGCTTGTGGGGTGATCCAGTCGATTGCGTGGAAACCTGAGAGAGATGATTTCCTGTTCGGTGCAAATTTTTATGGCCTAACCTAGGGACGGAGACAATGGAGGAACGCCCATCCCAGGGAAATAATGGAATTCCTGTGAAGCCCGACTTGAACGAGCAAGGAGGGGCATAGCCATACCCTCTTTGGGAGAATCGCCAGAAATGGTGGGCCCTTGGATGAACTGAAATTTCTGTTAAGCCGCTTTTGGCGAGATGCCTTGAATAGAGTTATCATGTATCCGAAGGCTGTCGTATTCTGTGCCAACCTGAATCGTCACCTTCCTGGGGTGGCTAGTCAGCGAACACTAGCCTAGTAGAACCCACCACTATGCCGTACCGACCGGACACCTGGCCTGGCCCGGAACGACATTCAATGCACCACTTGGTGGCACTTAGTTTCATTCACTCACTGTGGCCTTTGCATTAATGCCTCCTAAGTAGTGTTCGGCGCATGTGAGCTTGCCTAGGATGATTGGGACTGCGGCGAAGAGCGACAACGGTCCCCCGCCTCTCCGCAGACTGTGAATTGCACGAGTTGTTGGTGCCGAATCTGATATACCGCACACACTGGGGTTAGCGTTGCGGATGATGGTAACCCGTGTTCGATGGCAGGCTAGTTTACACTAGAAAGGGTGATCGAGGCGCCCCTGTAAACGATTCCAATGGCCGCTTCTCAGTTAGATCGCGGTCACTGGTGAAATCACTTACGAGTCGGTTGACATGGAGCATATGCTTTTTGCAAGGGAGAGTTGTCGCCATGCTTCGCCTACCCCAGAATCGAAGCCTTCGAAGTAGGACCAGGGCATTCTCAGATCATCGAGATCATCGTCGTAGGTCTCTGTAGTGGCCAGTCTCAACACCAAGCGATGTCACAATTGCAGGCCTCCCGCAAATTTGCGAAAATAGCTTTCTGAACATGGGCTGGTAACAGAAAGCCGCGTTACACATCCCTTACGATGGTAACGCTCAGACACCTTTGTCCGTGGGCGAGCCGAGGCGCTGGGCTGTAGTTTGTTAGGATCGATTTGAGTTGGTCATAACTTGTTGATGCGGAGAACATCACGTACAATGGCCACAGTGCTAGACTGTTGGCTTGGGACAATTGCTCTGGTGGTGGGGTTTGGCGGCCGCCTTGGAGGGGCTGGCATGGGAACAGAAATTCGGATAGCATCCGAGGTTTTCCCCATCTTTGCATCAGCCTTCTGGTCACGAACAAGGATTCCAAGAATGGTGCCGCTGTCAGTCTCCCGTTGAAGGCTTGTCCAAAAACTGAAGAGATCTGAGACAACAGGCCTGCTTCACTGTTCAGTCCCCTTCGGGTCGTCCTCTGTACCTTTGTCTGCGAGATAAGCGCCACATCGACCCGCAACATGATTTCGCATGGGTTTCCATAGTCCCTTGATCCTTGAGTGAATGGAGAGTCTCCAGTCGACTAGTGATTTGAGAAAAGGCCGACTTCGTCTTGTGGGCTGCTCGATTCTCGCTTGTGGGAACGAGCGTCGGGCCACAGGGCATGCTTCGTTGTTGCATGTCCCCCGTGTGGGAGCCAGGTCCGCAAGGGATGCAAAGCGAGATGCACCTGGGCATGCATGCACGCATTCATCGCCCACTCAAACAATTTGGTACAAATCGGTGATCAGCCGGCCTAGCCGCAGGAAGTCGCTGGCTCATTGTAGCGTTGGTCAGAAGCTCCCATGGGCATGACCCAGGCAAGGCGAGGTTGAGCTGGTCCTCAGACTTTTCGCCCAGCCCGTCAGTCCCGGAAAACCCTGGCGCGTCGCCCAAATAAGGTTTGCGTGGCGTGACTTTAGGGTTCGGGAAGTGCCAGAAGAAGGCGCGCCACTTTGACCAAAGGCCTTCGGGCGCCTCCTTCCTTTGGGATCACAACCACCCATCTGCCACCTTGGCGAATCGCCAGTCGTCTGAGCTTTCGCCGTCCTACCACCTCCCTATCAGATTTCGTCTGGAAAACACCCTATCTCGCCTGTGGCAACTTGGCAACCCTTTCAAGGTTCTGAATCGCGCAATAAGCTAATGCACAACAACCAGAATCCCAGAATCCCCGGCGACTGGCAGCTGCAGCTGGAAGCTTCCCTGCACACCTCTTCTAGATTCAGCTTTGGCCAGCCATTGGGCTTTTTTTATCGCTTAATGGCGGCTTTGGTGGAAAGGCTGGAAGCTGGATGGTGGTGGCCAAGGAGGTACGAGCATGCTCTGCTTGGTGTTTGATCCGAGCCTTGGAAATCCCCAGGTCACTTGCAACCCAATTGGCATCGCACTCGGACCCCATGATGGTCGAAAGAAGCCTCAATCTCTCCCGCCGGATTTCAAACGGTTGTACCAGTCTTCGAACCTCACGGCAATGGCGTTGCCCAAAGTCGCTACTTGGTACAAGACGACTCGTCAAGTAAGTATTGGCAAGCAGCATCTGATCTGCATTTGACCCTGGTTCAAATTGTCCTTTCGTGCGGAAGCGACGCCTAGCGCCAGCGATAACCCTTGAAACCCTGTAGGCTCGTGTTTCCTGCGCCTTCCAGGCTCGAGAAACTTCCCGTGAACTCGTACACTTGAAATCACATATCTCGACGTCATCGAGTCATCGGATCTAGTCGAGGGGGAAATAAATCCTCAAATTTCAGGGATTTGACAATGATTTAGGCGTTATCCGAGCACCCCTTGGAGCGTCGAGGCACGGGAATTTGGACCACACCCTGCTTGATGCCGTACAACGCCAGCCGAATTCAATCCTCCTCAGCACCACACAAGAAAATGTCACGGTCGAACGACCCGTTGAAGTTCTAACAACCAATAAACCATTCTACACTTGCCTGACTCGACTTTTACAGTCAGGCTTCCTTGCTAGCCTCTCGGCTCGAAGACTCTTCAACACGAGGCTCACAGCATTCAACCAGGATTTCCAGCCAAGAGTGATGCCACCCCCCAAATCATGATGCTTTAGCGAGAGTGCTTGGGGGGGCGTAGCCTCGATGATGACGATCGTCAACCCTTGCTCCTTCCAGCCACTGCAATCCTTCCCACACTAACCGTTGCCAACGAAAGTCGGCCGAAAATATACCACGAGATGCTCAAATCAAACATCCTACAAACTAGATCAGCTTGTCATGGGTCTTTGAAATTGGGTCTGCCCAGAGGCCGCAAACACGGAGATAGTTTCCGTCGGCACCACCCAGAGAGTTCAGCAGAAAGCAAGCCCATCTCCGATCTGGTTTCTCAATTGGCCATGAGCAAGAAGTATTATCTCTCTTTTGATGGAAGGCAGTCCGGGGAACCTGTAACCCGTGTGAGCCGACCTATTAGCCAGCCATGGTCAGCCGATCTGAGAAGCGGTGCTATTACTTGGAAATTCTTTCGAGTTACCCACTATCTCCGCACTCCGAACTTAATTAAAACAAGAACGTTGTGGACGTTTTCTCAACGCTTCGAGCAACCGTCAAACCACACATCGACAACACAATGCTAGCCCTACCATCCAGACTATGGGCTTTTAATTTACTCGGGTCAACTGGGTACCCAGAGATTAGCCCATTGAGCGTAGGAGCCGAAAAGAACGAGGTGGCCCAAAACAATCGCACACCCCGGGTGCCCTTCCACCCCCATGGTGCTGGATTTCTTTGGCTTCCCTGCTATGAAAGCACAACAATTGGCACTTTGTCTGTTGTCATCATATACGAGTTTACATCTGCCCCATCACGTCAATTCCACCTGTTTCCGAATATATCGTCTTCGAATTAGCCCACAAAATAGCGACTATTGCGAGATGGCGCAAAATTTGGGCAGTCGGCGAACCTATTAGCGCCCAACTTCAGCTCGTGCCAGTCGCGAACGACGGAGACTAACTATTACCGAGTTACTAGTCAACACCCTCATTACGTGTATACTGTAGTTAGTCTCGAACTTCCTAGTCCTTCGTAGGCCACCCCAGTTGAGAGTAGAGGAGTGCCTCCTCGCTGATGCCCTAAGGAGGCAGGCAAATAATAAAGCGGCCGGCAGTCTAACCTGAGAGCGCTTGGGTAGATGTCCAGCTATGAAATAGCTGCTTGGCGTGTAGGATATCCGGACATGGATGACATCAATTGAATCTCAATGTTATTGCTTGCAGAGTGCTTCTCCATTTGAGGCGTCACCGTTAATGGCAATGTTCCTCGTGAGAAAGCTGCGATGAGAATAACTCCCCCATCCCTAGCGATGAATTTATGAAACTTGCTCGTTGAATTTTGTGCCGAGGTCATGGTGGACAGCCATTCCAGGCTGCTGCTGTCCCCCGAGCGGTTACCACGGCGAAATGCTCGCTCGAACTCAACTCTCTGGCTTTACCAGTACTGTTGATAATCGGCGTCAATCCCCTCATCAACAGGCGTGTTCTACCCCAAGCTATGACCCAAGGGCCCTTCTGATGACTTCGCCCTCGAGCTTGTCCCGGTGTGTACCAAAAATTGGAGCCTTTGTCCCTCGGAGGTTACACCAGTGCTTGGATCTGGTCACTTGACTTGTACCAAGTGTTGTGTTTCTCCGAGCAAAACTTCGAGTCCGGCTATATCCAGATGAACTTCGCATAATTATGAAGAGGTTCTGATCCTGAATTGGGAAGACGGACCGCTAAAATATCAAGCTCTGTTCTCGAGTCTTTCAGCTATTTCATTCAGCATCGAGGCAAGGTCAGTTAGGATCTCTACTCTTGATTCAATAATCCTGGTGGCTCTGTTTAGCATATATTTTATTGTATATCTGAAGGAGATATTGTAAACACAACCGCCCCTTCACTCCTTACCCGTTCTGTGTTCCACTCAGTCCCTTTAACTCAGATATTTTAAAGCCTGTCAAGAACCGATCATGACAGCGCCAAAGCCAAATTGGTGGAAAGCGAGCACTTGCTATCAAATATGGCCTGCTTCCTACAAAGACAGTAACGGTGATGGAATCGGTGACATTCCCGGGATTATCAGCACACTGCCGTACCTGAAAGATCTCGGGATCGAGACAATATGGCTTTCGCCCATGTATGATTCGCCTCAAAAGGACATGGGGTACGATATTTCAAACTACGAAGACATCTACCCTCCATACGGCACCCTTGCAGATATGGACGAAATGATTGAGAAGTGTCATGCCCTCGGAATCAAGCTGATTCTCGACCTCGTTGTGAACCACACAAGTGACCAACATGCGTGGTTCATCGAGTCTCGAAAGGATAAAACGAACACGTACGCCGATTGGTATATCTGGCGAGATCCTAAAATCGTCGACGGCAAGCGACATCCACCTAACAACTGGCGAGCGACTTTCGGCGGGAGTGCCTGGGAATACTGCGAGGAACGTGATCAATATTACCTTCATCTTTTCGTCGCCGAGCAGCCTGATCTCAACTGGGAGAACGATGAAACCCGGCGCGCGATCTATAAATCCGCCATCGAATTCTGGCTCGACAAGGGCATCGACGGGTTCCGTGTGGACACTGCAAACCTTTACTCAAAGGATACCTCGTACCCTGACGCGCCGATAACTTCCTTTGGCGAGCCGACTCAGACCGCCTTTCAGTACTACATCAACGGACCGCGGATGCACGAGTGGCTGAGGGAGATCCGGGAAACCGTCCTCGACAAGTACGGCGATGTGCTTATGGTGGGTGAACTACCGTTCACCGAACAGGATGAGGTCCTACGATACGTCTCAGCGGGGGCGAGGGAATACAGCTGCGTTTTCGACTTTGATGTTGTAATGCTCGGTAATGATTACACGACAGGTGCGAAGAAGCATCACTCGTTCAACCACACGCTGCCACAATTCAAGGACGCGATCGCAAAATGCCAGCATATGCTAAAGGGCACCGATGCCTGGGCGACAGTATTCCTCGAGAACCACGACCAGGGCCGAAGCCTATCACGCTTCGCAACCGACAAAGAGGCGTTCCGCGAGCAGGCAGCCAAGATGCTCGCCGTCCTGCTCTGCTGCCTGACTGGTACCCTGTTCATCTACCAGGGCCAGGAAATCGGCATGTACAACCACCCGGAGCACTGGGGCATCGAGGAGATCCGCGATATCGACTCGCTGAACGCATACAACGACGTCAAGGAGCGCCACGACGGCGACGAGCTCTGGCTCAAGAAGGCCATGAAGGGCATCCAGACCATCGGCCGCGACAACGCCCGCCTGCCCGTGCACTGGGATGCCTCGCACAACGCGGGCTTCACGACCGGCTCGCCCTGGATCCGCGTGCACGACGAGTACGAGAAGACCAACGTCGCCGACCAGCAGAAAGACCCCAAATCGGTCCTCAACTTCTGGAAGAAGATGATCGCCCTGCGCAAGGCCCACGCCGACCTGCTCGTCTTCGGCACCGACTTCGAGGTCTGGGACCGCCATGACCAGGACGTCTTCACCTTCACGAAGACGCACCCCACCACCGGCCAGAAGTTGCTCGTCTTCTTGAGCTTCTCCGATGAAGTCCAGCCCCTGCATTATCCCAATGGTTTGAAAGATGTTCAGAAGGAGCTCTTGATCAGCAATGTCGACGGAGCGGGGAAATATTTGTCGCCTTGGGAGGCGCGTGTCTACTTGCTGAAGGAGGAGACTAAGGTTAACGGTGCCTAGGCTGGCACTGCTGTAAAGTAGATCATTAACACGATTGTTTTCTGCATGACCATGGCGCTGCGAGACGGTTCGGAATAGGATTTTGGGGTTTATTGGACGGTTTTCTGCGTGGTAGATATTCTGTCAACGCAGTGCATATATAGCACAGATGAATGATAAAATTGCCATTTTTGCTGAATTCTAACATGGTTTTACATTATAGATACAAAATTTGTACAAGGCCTATCCCCTTTTATCGGTGCCTCATTATACATTCAAACGGTTTTATACAAATTCTCCGTCTTAGATATCAGGAGATGAGAGACTCGAGATGGTTGGCTCGATGTGACTCGGTACAAGATCCGTGATCCGACGGTAAAGCCCAAGGGCAGTGTATAATTCCATGAAAGCTTAGTCACTTCCGAAGATCGGCAAAATCCCATTGTTGAGCAAGTCGCATTGCCTTCTGTCTGATGATTCGTGACTCCGCACCAAACGGCACGGCATGTCTACCTTCATGGGCTGATCTGAAGTAACGACACTTGGTCGGCAGATGGAAGCCTGGTTGGGTGGCTGGCTTGAAGAGTGCGTGTGGAATGGGGAAATGGGCAAACAGTTGCGTTGAGGCCCATTCTCCGGTTGAGAAGCCGGTCTCTGAGGATTGAAGTACTCAAAGCTCGTCCACTCGTTTCACCTCGGCCCTTCGTAGAGTCAGGGATATAATTGCTTATTGGTCTGAGTCGGCCGTTCATTTATTTGGCTCATGCCGACTCTCTGTGCCGTCCTCCCAGAACTCGATATCCTCCTCGCCCTCATTGCCGATTTGAGAGTCATATCGAATGCCCAACTTGCCCTTTTTCAGAAGCTTTGTCAAGTCATCTCCCTTCCGCGCCAGAATGTCCTCGAGCGTGGACTTCTGGTCCATGAATATGCGCAAATGATCTGAGATGACGTGGCGACTCTTGCAGTTTGGACAGGTGATGAGGACAGTCCCATGATGATAACCCTGCTTGGTGACTCGATGCGAGGAGCGCTGCAGGCATGGCTTGCAGGTGAATGTCAATTGATAGGAAGGCTCGTCGCGTGCTTCTTGCTTTGGTGGCTGTGGACTTGTACTAACGATCGAAGATTGATAACGTCGAAAAGGAGCGAAAGAGCGCTGTGCAGTAGGAGGAGTGCGGACCCCGAAAGGACGTTGCGACCAAGATGACTGAAAACGGCTATGACTTTGGACAGCGCCCAGCCTCGGTTTGAGAATGTTGAGACTCCGTAGAGATAATTTGGAGGGCCGCATGCTTGTTAAAATTGGTCGAATTCGAATCGTTGGTGGATGGCAAGTGATGGGTTTAAGTGATGGAAATCTCGACAAAGTTTCTCAAGCAGCAACATATGACGAATGACACGTGATATTGGCACGTGATCGTCTTTAACACGTGACAGGGGAAACACATTACTCCGCATTCTACGCTGTGAGGCGGACTTGGCAGAGCCGACATCCGAGGAAGGTATACCGATGCCGACGATGATTCCGATTGGCAGAAGGACGAGGCCGACATGAACTTGAAGTTGCAGGCGACAAGCGACAACCTGATCGATCACTGCCTCCAGGTATTACTTATTTCACTCTTTATCTCCGTTCCTGCAACTGCCTGCGTGACTCCCGTAGACGGCGTATTCATCTCTCTCCCACTTCTCCTACACGCACCTGGGCACTTTCCTTCCTTATCACAACTCAGTCGTTCATATTTTCCACTTCTCAATTATTTCCGACGGCGCACCCACTTTGTATTGGCCCCACCACTGAGAAAGACCACATCGATATCTGTCCGGGAGCCTGAGGCTACGCCTGGACTGGCTCCTTCAACTTGACCACCATGTTGGCGAAGGGGAGAGGAGGGAAGATCAGGGCGCCGAGGAGAGTAAGTGAAGTCAAGTCAATTCTTCTGTCACGCATCTGCCTCCCATCCGCCCTCGGCTGCGGAACCCCACTTGTTGTCGCCGAGACTCATACCAGGACAACCACAAGGTTGTCGATATGGCTAAGCGCGGATTGGCTAACGGATGCGTCCAGGGCCTGACAAAAGATGATGTTGACTTCGATTCCATATGGACACTCCTGTCCACAGCTTTCCAGGAGATTCACGCCAAGAATGCCTCGAAATTATCATTCGAAGAACTCTTCCGCGGTGCCTACAAATTAGTCCTGAAGAAGAAGCAGGACATGCTCTATGAGCGGGTGGTAGAATTGGAGAAAACATGGTTGGGAGATAGTGTGCGAACCAGAATCACCGCTCTAATAACCCCCGCAATGTCCTACGGTGTCTCGGAACAGGGCGGTGCTGCACAGTCAAATGAGCGCAGGATAGCCGGCGAACGCTTCATCAGAGCGCTCAATGATGCCTTTGCAGATCATCAGCTATCTATGAGCATGATCACTGATGTGCTTATGTATATGGTAAGACATCCCATTGCTTTCATGAAACTCTGATACGATGCTTATAGTTCAAAAAGGACAGAGTCTACAGCCAAGATCAAAGACGCCCGTCGATTTTCGCATCTGCAATGCAATTATTTCGATTAGAGGTGCTGAAAGTGCGCCTGGACAACAGGAAAGACGACAAGAGCGGTGCTAGGAGAGACGACAACAGAGATGTGCTTTCTCTACTAGAGACTGTGATACTCGATATGATTGAGATGGAACGGAAAGGCGAAATCATCGACCGCTCCCTTATTCGTGCTTGTTGCTATATGTTGGAAGGTTTATATGAACAGTTGAACGAGGAGGAAACATCCAAGCTCTACCTGACATCGTTTGAGCCCAAATTCCTGGAAGCCAGTGTCAACTTTTACCGATCAGAAGGACAGGAACTTTTGGCTAATGCAGATGCCAGCACTTTCTGTGCTCACGCCCGCAGAAGGCTGAGAGAGGAGGAAGAGAGATGCCACCAGACAATTTCTCCCACCACGGAGCCCAAGATCAAAAGCGTGGTAGACAAGGAGTTTATTTCCGCTCACATTCGCGACGTCATCAATATGGAAGGCACAGGTGTGAAGAACATGCTCGATAATGACAAAGTCCAGGATCTCGGGAATGTCTTTGACTTGATTGCCCGTGTTGACCCTCGTAAAGGGGCACTGAAGGATGCCGTCCAAAAGAGAGTCATTGAACTTGGAACGGACATTAATAAAGCGGCGAATGTCTCCAGCGAGGCACCTAAAAATGCTCCAAAGACAACATCAGAAGGGAAAGCGACGTCTGAAAAAGTATTGAATCAGCAGACTCAAGCCGCAATCACCTGGGTTGAGCAAATCCTGCAGTTGAAAAGAAAATACGACAGATTATGGACCGAAGCGTTCAAAAAAGACGCAGTTATGGAAAAAGCACTAGAGGTGTCTTTTCAAGATTTCATCAACGCAAACGAACAAAGTCCTGAGCATCTTTCCTTGTTTCTAGATGAATACTTGAAGCGGGGAGGGAAAGACAAGACCGAAAATGAAGTCGATGTGCTTCTTGATAATGGCATACTATTGCTTCAATACCTCGCGAACAAGGACAAATTCGAAACGTATTACAAGAAGCACATGGCAAAGCGTCTCCTCATGAAGAAATCAGTGAGTCGAGATTTGGAACGACAAGTCTTGTCCAAGATGAAAATGAAGATTGGAAACCAATTTACACAGAAATTGGAAGGTCTTATCCGAGACACCGAACTTTCGGACAATCTCAATGCCCAATATAAGGAGTATGTCAGCCGACTTGGTGATCCGGATCCTAAGCGCGTCGACCTGGATTGCCGTGTCCTGACTACAACGGTTTGGCCTTTCGAGACACTGTTCAAGAACGATACCGAGGAGACCACTCACCGAGAATACAAATATCCTGCCGCGGTGGAAAAGGTCCGCCAAAGATTCCAGAAATTCTACCTGGACAAGCATACAGGTCGCAAGTTGACCTGGATGCCTGGGCTAGGTGACGCAGACCTTAGAGCAACATTCACGACGCGTGGGAAAACTCGTCGATACGAGTTGAATGTTTCCACTTATGCTATGATCATCCTGATGCTGTTCAACGACCTTGATAAAGGGGAAAGCCTATCGTTCGAACAAATTCAAGCTGAGACCAACATCGAAGCGCCCGACCTTATTCGCAATCTCCAGTCATTGTCATTGGTGGCAAAGTGGAAAGTCTTGAAAAAGGAACCTATGAGCAAAGACATCAAGCCTACAGACAATTTCTACTTCAATGAAGACTTCTCCAGTCAATTCCTGAAGATCAAGGTCAGCGTGGTTGCTGGAGGTTCTAACCGGGTCGAAAACAGCGAAGAGCGTCGTGCAACCCAGGAGCGAATCGACACAGGCAGAGCGTCTATCATCGAAGCAGCCATTGTTCGGATTATGAAGTCACGGAAAGCCCTTTCTCACTCTGAACTAATGACAGAAACTATTGCGCAAGTCACGTTACGGTTCAAGCCCGATGTCAACATGATCAAGAAGAGAATTGAATCGCTGATAGATCGAGACTACTTGGAACGAGGACCAGACCTAACGAAACCGTCATATCTTTACGTGGCCTAAACAAACGAATAGTATGGCTCTACTTCACCAGAGTATCCAAGGTCGGGGATATTGAATGCCTGCGGATGACAGAGCGGGTGATTTTATGACGAGAATGGCGTTAATGAGAAATGCATATAGCGAGCATTGATGGGTTCACAAGGTCTGAGCAAGGCGTAACGAGCACAGTGGTCGGGGTCATCCACCGAATTTCCAGGGCTGCACCTCCCAAGGCCATCAATTGCAAATGGTGTTGAAACCTGCCTGGTAGGGCCGTAAATGGCACATACCTAGGTGGTACTCCGTACATAGAGAGCAGTAGGAGTCGGATATGTGCAGGAACATGGTATCCAACCAGTATACTTCTCCAAGTGCAGTATCTGTACCATCAGTTTCTATCGTGTGTGTCTTTGATGATTGAGCAAGAACAAGGCTGTGGCTCGAGGAATTGCGTTGCTGGTATGGATATTATTTGTTGCAACCTCCGAATTTGTCGAGCCCCACACGCCAGGCATTCGTTTCGTGAGCAACATCACCCAAACCATCATGCAAAGATGTTCAATATCAACATTCGCACTTGGTAAGCATTAGGCTGCTGGGCACCTAGTGTATATACTCGTCTGTACTCTTCATACGGAGTAGCTGGCGAGCGCACCCTCGATGGCCAATTAAAGTTACGCGTGCGGCACTCCTACTCCGTCCTCATAAGACTTTCCAAGGCCCTGACCTAGGCACCCCCGCCCCTTAATTTCGGCTCGAAACATTGTCCTGCCTGAAACTTCATGGCCCTCACAATCAGGCCTACCATATGGGAGGAAAGGCTCACCTAATATCCTTAGGTGCCTACTTACTCTGCTTGGCAGTGGCGTCACAGAGCGTGAGGCTTGAGACGATGGATTCAACCGACTACTATCCTACCCCAGGTTCGTCCCTAGTGAGGACGATCTAAAAAGCTCTCTCTTTCTTTGCAAGCAAAAGCCCTTCAGAAAAGACGCGCACCTCGAGCCATTGTCCCAGGCAATAAGTTCCACGACACATTGTTTCTGTGATGGGCAAGCCCGATAGGCTTACCATTGCTACATATACGTC
>Ga0105239_10000352_pt1 | contig 67522 bp, 64 predicted proteins | sample KBSC44metaG_FD_92761 | JGI IMG/M metagenome (GOLD analysis project Ga0105239, IMG submission 92761) | Corn rhizosphere microbial communities from Kellogg Biological Station, Michigan, USA - KBS C4-4 metaG | ecosystem: Host-associated > Plants > Roots > Rhizosphere > Soil | place: Michigan, USA...
TAGGATATTTTTCTCCGTTAATGATAAAAGTTAAACCACCATCGTTCTGATGGTGTTTATTAAGATATGTTTTATATCCTGACGAAAGCCTGCTCAACTTCTTTTGATATTGTTTAATGGCAAAATTCCGGGTAACGGCTGTTAAGATTAATTTGTTTTTTGATGGATCAGCAGCTATTTTTTTTTCATATTTTGAACTTAAAATACGACGACCAAGGTGAGCTATCTCCATCTTATTTGATCGCCTGCCATCTAAAATATAATCCGTAATATCATTTTCGCCCGGGGAAGACCCTGCTGTAGGCTTGCCAGAAACACGGGGCGCCCTCATAGTGATCTGAATGGCGCCATTCTTTCCTTTTTTCCCAAACAGAGCTACTGCCTCAGCAGTCTTTAGTACTTTAAACTGGATAATATTATCCGTATTTAAACTGTCTAATATTCCGTTGTAAACCCTGTTATTAACCGTAACGTATGATCTGTTACTATCAATAGCTGCGCTGCACATGATCATTTTCTTTTTGGGGCCATCCACATAAAACGTATCCCGCTTTTGGGCGAAAGCACCTGTAAAGGCGAGTAAGAAAATTATAACCACCAATCCTTTCATGCTCAATCCCTCAGTTTATTAATATCATTCGGATCGATGGTTTTATACCTGCGATATACGTTCAGGATAATAGCCAGCGCCACCGCTGTTGTGGCCGCGGCCAGTACAATAGCAAACAAAGCGAATATTTGTCCGCTGTTACTCACTTTATCATATTTTCCAAAGGCTACCAGGTTCAAAATAGCCGCATTCAGGATCAGTTCGATGCCTATCAATATTTGTATGGCGTTCCGTTTAGAAACGGTCATATATAAGCCTATACAAAACAGGGCTGCGCTTACTACCAGGAAATCTGTGAGTGTGATCATACTTTGCCCTCCTTACGTGATAAATGGGCCGCCCCTACCAAAGCCACCAGTAATAAGATCGATATGGCCTCAAAGGGTAACAGGTAACGGGTCATTAAATTAACCCCGATGTTATCGATCATGATATTTTTCGGGCTGATCTCGTTTTTAAGGCTGATCGCATCCCTAACCCATGGCAGATTATCCGCATCGGCCTTAAGCAGAACGTTGGTCAGCACGATAAAAAACACGGCTGCCAAAAGTATGGCAGGCAACTTTTTCATACTAAAAAACTTCCCTTCCTGCTTTTGTAATACGTTCAGGGTTTCTTTTCCTGAAAGCATAAAGGCAAACAGGATAAGCACCAATATTCCACCAACGTAGATCACCACCTGGGTTACTGCCACAAAATCGGCCAGGGCCAGCACGTATAAACCAGCCAGCGAGAACAGGGTAACAAAAAATACAAATATGCTGCGCACCAGGTTTTTGCTGGAAGCCGCGTACAATGCCGAAGCAATGGCTATGAAACTTAAAAAGTAAAAGAGTACACGAACCAGGGTCATGCTTCGCCCTCCTTTTTCTGCATGGCAGCCAGTTTGGCTGCCTGCTTTTCGGCCTGTTGCTGCTCAAACAAAGCGCGCTTTTCAGCAGCAACTTCCGGCGGCATGTCAGAGAACTGATAGGTAAGATCGCTCAGCTGGAACACTGTTTTATCATACTGATTGGTCATCACGATGCACTCTGTAGGGCATACAATGGTACACAGGCCACAGTACATACACTTGGCCATATCAATATCAAACTTGGCGGCGTAAAGGCGTTTAGTGGTACCATCAGATGTTTGTCCGATGGCTTCCGTAGCCTTGATCGATTCGATGTCGATACAGTTAACAGGGCATACCTTGGCGCACAAGTCGCATACGATACAATCGTCCATTTCCACATCCAGCTGATAGCGGCCCACCTCGGGCACAGGCAGCTGCTGTTTGGGATATTGGATGGTGTTGGTACCTTCCAGCTGTTTAAAGTAATTATCGTCGCTTACGGTCGTGATCTTCCTGGCCGCATTGGAGGCAAAAAGATGCTTCATGGTAAGGCTTAAACCTTTCCATGCCGTAGTAAAACCGTTAATTAATCTTTTAAACATCGACCGTTGATTTGTATGATTACGTTGATTTCGCTGATTTTTTTTTGAACCTTGATTCTTTGTCTGAACCTTGATTTATGGGATTCAGGGATTACTATGATTTTTTTCTTTTATCTTGATTCTTATCTCTTAATTCTATGTTCCGTCCTTGTTCTTTCCTCCAAAAATCCTTGCTCCCCAAATCACATTAGCCAAAGCCTCCACACGCCTGATATCAGCATGCAGGCAAAGGCCAGCGGGGTAAGCACTTTCCAGCACAGGTTCATCAGCTGATCGACCCTGAAACGGGGTAATGTCCACCTGATCCACATTTGTACACCAACCAGTGCCAGGGTTTTCAAACTTACCCAAAAAATACCCCAGGCCATATTGGTTGTCCAAGTAGCCAAATGTACCGGCCCTATATTGGGTAACGGCGTATTCCAGGCCCCTAAGAATAGGATAACCCCGATCATGGATACCAAGAACATCATGGAATATTCGGCTAAAAACACCAATGCAAACCTGATGCCCGTAAATTCTGTATGAAAACCAGCCACCAGTTCCGATTCCGCTTCGGGGATATCGAAAGGTGCCCGGTTACTTTCGGCCAATGAGGCTATAAAATAGATCACAAACGCGATGATCAGATGCGGAGCCCGAAATATGTTCCAGCTGAACAAACCGCCTATCGCCGACACATCCCAGAAACCCGCGAACTTTACTTTTTCGTTGGTCAGGATACCCTGCTGCATGGCTACGTCCTGCAGGTTGAGTGTTTGCGCTATCATCACTACTGATATAATGGCAAAACCTGCCGGAATCTCATACGAGATGATCTGCGCGGCAGAGCGCATAGCGCCCAATATGGAATATTTGTTGTTTGATCCCCAACCCGCCATCAGGATGCCCAGTGTTTCCACAGAGATAATGGCAAAAATGTAATATATACCCAGATTTATTTTAGAAGGGATAAGACCCGGAGCCCAGGGCAACGCCGCAAAGCCCATATAAACGGCAATAAAAATTACCGCCGGCGCCAGCATGAACAACCACTTATCGGCAGCAGCCGGAATGATGAGTTCCTTCTGGATCATTTTTAAGATATCGGCAAGGGTTTGGAGCGAACCAAATTTACCGGTTTCTGTAGGGCCAAGCCTGTCTTGTATAAATGCCGAAATTTTACGCTCGGCATAAACGCCAAACAGCGCAAAAAAGGCCGAAAAGCTAAATAACCCAATAGCTACAATAAAATATATCAGATAAGTATTCAAGGGGTCTATTTTGCTTAAACCGCAAACTTACTAAATGTTATACTATTTTAGGGAGGTAAGTTATATTAAGTTGATAGGCTAAGTTGGGTGACACCAAACCTTTTCTTAAAAGCAGTAAGTATTTGTTGTCACAAGTATTCACCGCACAACCCCTTGCTGCATACTTGCGCCAGCACAGGTAGTATATCTTTGGGGTACAATTTGGTATATGATCTTTATATTGGGCTAATACGATTCTGAAGTACTTTATTTACAATAATGTTTAAAATGGGTTAATACCTTTTAATAGCTTTGCTATTCCAGAGTCAATATATTCAGATAGCCTCTTACTTAAGCTATGAATCCATGGGCCTTCATCCGGTTTAAGCTCAAAAAGTAAAGCCTCATAAACCATAGGATTTTCTCCATCATCTAAGTAAACAAAAACAAACTGATCATTGGCGTTATAAATATCAATTACAAAAAACGGGCGACTTATACTAAGGTTTCGGTTATATTTTGTAAGCCCTCTCCTGGCCCACTCCTGCATTTCCTGCTGCGATTCAGTTAAGCCATAGTCCAGAACATAACAATATTTACCAGCCAGAAAAAGTAATTCCCGTAGTGCTATAGGAAATGGATGTCTATTATTATAGCTATTCTCCAGACTGATGATTTCTTCCATTGAAATCGGTTCCAAAGTTTTAGTAATTGCGAAACCTATTATAGATGGATAATTATTTAGTTGAATCAAATATTTAATTGTCATAATTTAGTTTATTAAACGATTCATACCTGATATACTTTCGCCAGTGGGGCATGGTTGATTGAACCGGGATTTATGGGATAAAGGATTTCCACGATTTGATTTAAAACCAGAAGATAGTAATTCTTAAATCCGAAAATTCGTTTAACTCCAGTTCAGACAAAGTCAACTACTAGCACTTCACCAGGTCATTGGCCGATATAAAAGTTGATTTTACCGGGGCCGAGAAGAATACGGAGGCGTGATGATCAAAATCGGCCGTATCATCGGTGGTGGTAAAAAACGCCTGGGTTTTGTTCCGGGTTAACTGGTTTTCCATTTCGGGATGACGTTGCAGATAATCAACCAGGCTTTTGGCCACAATATCGCCCTGAGCTACCACTTTAACATGAGCGGGTAAGTTAGCTTCTATTTTTTGCTGAATAAGCGGGTAATGAGTACAGGCTAATAAAACGGTATCTATTTGCGGTGATTGCGCCATAATCTGATCCAGGTATAATTTCACAAAGTAATCGGCACCTGGCTGATCATACTCGCCGTTCTCAATCAGCGGAACCCAAAGCGGACAGGCCTGCTGATGAACTTTTATATCCGGGAAGAAGTGCTGGATCTCCAATAAATAAGAGCCCGATTGCACGGTTCCCTTAGTACCCAATACGCCTATTTCTTTAGTGTTGCTATAATTGCCTATCACTTCGGCTGTTGGGCGTATTACACCCAGTATTCTTTTGGAGGGATCAACGTTTTTGAGGTCTTGCTGCTGAATAGTACGCAGGGCCTTTGCCGAGGCCGTATTGCAGGCTACAATAATAAGTGGGCAGCCTTGTTCAAAAAGCCATTGCACGCATTCCCAGGTGTACTGGTGAATAGTATTAAATGAGCGGTTACCATACGGCGCCCTGGCATTATCGCCCAGGTATATATAGTCATACTCCGGAAGCTGTTCTATAATTGATTTGAAAACAGTAAGGCCGCCAAAGCCCGAATCGAAAATACCTATAGGTTGATGCATATACAAAAATAAAAAAAGCGTCACGTAAATACGTGACGCTTTTTTTTAAATGACTAATAATTGATGCTTATTTTAATCCTAGTTTCAATTTTACAGCAGCCATCAGGTCATCAGCATCCGGAGATACCAATAAACTTACCTGTGAAGAATCCAGTACGTAAGCGTATCCTTTTTCTTTAGCAACAGCATTAACTGCAGCGGTAGCTTTATCAATTAGTGGTTTACCCAATTCTTGTCTTTTAGCATCAACTTGTTGTTGCGCGTTATTTTGGTAATCCTGCATACGTTTTTGCAGATCTTGTAATTCGTTACCTTTTACGGTGCGCACTGCATCAGTCATAGTAGCCTGATTTTTTTGAAACTCCTGACCTTTTGTAGTGTACTCATTATTCATGCTGGTAAGCTGATCAATAAATGTTTTTTGATAAGCCTGCATCTGAGTGGTCACAGTTTTAGTTTCAGGCATCATGTCAATTAATTGATTGAAGTTAATGTGCCCGATCTTAGTCTGCGCATTGGCAAAGTTGCCCGCAAATAACATACCTACTGCAACTAAAGCAACTTTAAATAGTTTTTTCATTTTTCTTGTCCTGTGTTTAATAATAGTCTGTTTATTTATTCAAAAATTTATTTAGCAAATACTCCGGGCTTAAGCCCTAATTTGGTGATCACGTCGTTACTTCTGTTATAACGCGGATTGGCGTACAACATAATCACTTCGCTGTTTTTATCAAAGATCATGTCCAGGTTATCGCCTTCGGCAATTGCTTGTACAGCTTTAGACACACGATCCTGGATTGGTTTAATCAAAGCGTTACTCTTTTGTGAAAGTTCGCCATCGGGCCCGAATTTTTGACGTTGAAAATCCTTAGCGGCTTTTTCTTTATCAACAATTTCGGCCTCACGGCGTTTTTTCATATCGGCCGTCATTAAAACCTGGTCGGCCTGATATGCTTTGTACAGGCGGTCAATTTCCTGAAAACGGCTATCCACTTCTTTTTGCCATTGATCAGATAATGCTGCCAGCTGTTTTTGTGATGACGCGTACTCGGGCATATGTTTTAATATATACTCCGAATCAACGTAAGCAAAACGTTGCGCGTAAGCTCCCGTAATTGCTGTTAACGTTAAAAACGCTATTAAAATTATCTTCTTCATATATCTCTATGCAAATTAATTAAATCCGCCGGATAAACTCTGAGAAATTGTAAAATGGAATTGGCCCCTGTTTGCGTCAGGCTGACCTGGTATTTTATCAAATCCGTAGCCATAATCTAATCCAAGCAAGCCAAATATAGGTAAAAATATTCTTGCTCCAACACCTACTGAACGCCTAACGTTAAACGGATTGAACTGACTAAAGTTATTCCAAACGTTACCACCTTCGGCAAATGCCAGTAAGAATATGGTGGCCGACTGGCTCGCAATTACCGGGTGACGCAGCTCCAATGTGTATTTGTTATAGATGGTACTACCTGTGTTTGTATTTTGATTTTCGGTTGAACCTTCCGGTACTATCGAGAAGTTTTGATAACCTCTTAAACCGATGATCTCGCTACCTTGTAAAAACTGGTAACTCTGCATACCATCACCACCTAATTTGAAACGCTCAAACGGCGACGGACCCACATCTTTATTATACATGCCCAGGAAGCCAAACCTCACTTGCGACATCAATACAAATTTACCAACCAGTTTAGAGAACCATTGTGCATCATACTTAAATTTATAATACTCCACAAAGTGATAGCGCTCCTCCGGGGTTGCTATTTTGTAGTTGATGTTATTAAATAAAGAGTATGGAGGGGTTGCCTGTACAGTGAATTTAATGTTTGAACCCTGTGTTGGGAAAATAGGCGCATCAATAGAGTTACGGCTTAATTCCTGGGTTAACTTGATGTTGTATGAGGTACCATTGGTAAATAAATAACCGGTATAGTTATCCAGGTTATAGTGATCCACGTTTAACGAGTAGTTTAACTGGAAGTAGTTATCAGGCCATTTTAAACGTTTACCCAAGGTTACACCAATACCGTTTATACGCAGGTTATTGTACAACGGGCTCGATTTAGGATAATATTGCCCGGTTGAGCTACCTTGTGTATAAGCTGACAGCGCAAAGTAGATAGGTTTTTTACCACCTAACCATGGCTCAGAGAACGTGAACGAGAAGTTCTGATAAGTACGTCCGCTTGACTGGCCACGTAAGCTTAGTTTTTGACCATCGCCTTTTGGCAGCGGTTTGTATGCTTTGAGGTTAAAGATGTTTCTTAACGAGAAGTTGTTGAAAGTTAAGCCCAGTGTACCCACCAACTGGCCACCACCGAAACCACCCGATAACTCGATCTGATCCGAAGGCTTTTCAACTACGTTGTAAACCAAATCAACTGTACCATCCTGCGGATTGATGTTAACCGGTTTGGGTTCCGTTTTTTGCTCATCAAAGTTACCCAGCTGACCAATTTCACGTGAGCTGCGGATCAGCAACTCTTTGTTGAATTTTTGACCTGGCTTGGTTTGTATCTCGCGCATAACCACTTTATCATTGGTTACATCGTTACCTTTCAGACTTACGCGGTTAATAGTGTATTGCGGACCTTCGTAAACACGTATGTCCAAATCAACCGTATCATTATAAACTTTAACCTGTACCGGATCGGCAGTGTAGGTTAAATAACCATCATTAAGGTACAATGACGAAACATCATCGTTACTTGGAGTTGGGCCCACAAGCCTTTTGTTCAATTCTTCTTCGCTAAATACATCACCTTTTTTAACGTGCAATATCCTGTTCAGTAAATCGGTAGAATATTTGGCGTTACCAGACCATTTCACATTACCAAAGTAATATTTAGGACCTTCGTAAACTTTAATCTTCACATTAACAGTAGTTGCATCGTGGCTCCATACAGAATCACTTACAATCTCCGCGTCGCGGTAACCTTTACCCTGCATCGATTCAACCAGACTTTGCTTGTCTTCTTCGTATTTATCTTGTTTGAACTTTTTAGACCCAAACAGGTTGTACCATTTCTTTTCGCGGGTTTTTTTCAAAAAGCCTTTCAGTTTTTTTGATGAAAATGCCTTATTGCCTTCAAAAACAACCTCGTTTATTTTTACTTTGGTTTTCTTATCAATAGCAACATCCAGTATCACGCTATTGGCATCTCCCGGATCTTTACGCTGGGTAAGTTTCACGGTTGTATTCAAAAAGCCTTTTTCGCCAAAATGCTTTTTGATGATGGCTGTTGTTGTATTTATTAAATTTTCGTTGACGATTTTCCCGGTGCGGTCATTCAGTTTCTTCTGTACGTCTTCAATCTCACCTTTACGTATACCTGTAATATGCAGGCGCGATAAACGCGGGCGTTCAGAAACGGCTATCTCCAGGTAAATGGTATCCTGGTTAATTTTAGTAATGTTTAACTGTACATCATCAAATAAGCCCTGGGAGTATAATGTTTTTATAACCTCGGCATTACGCTCGCCCGGCAGGTTGATACGGTCGCCCTTGGTTAATTTTGAAAGTTGTATCAAAATATCTTTATCCAGATACTTTGCCCCACTAACAGAAATACCTCCAATAATGTAATCCCGGGGATTAAGATAACTTAAACTATCTGCCGGTATCGATTTTGTCAGTGGTGTTCTCTGAGGATTGGAAACCTGGGCAAACGCGGAGGTAACAAAAACAGAGAAAAGAATAGCAAAAAGAAATTTATACATTCGAATATTTTAGTGGGCTAAAATTAATTTATACAGTTGTTAAAAAGTGTTAAAAGTAAAAATTTAGTTAACTTGCTCACTTGTCATACCAAAACGGCGCTCCCGTTTCTGATAATCAAGTATAGCTTCGTACAAATCTTCCTTTCTAAAGTCGGGCCAAAACTTAGGTGTAAAATACAACTCAGCATAGGCAATTTGCCATAATAAATAATTACTTATACGGTATTCACCGCTTGTTCTGATCAATAATTCAGGATCGGGCATATCACCGGTAAAGAGGTTATTCTCAAAAACATCCTCGTTGATATCCGTTATTTCCAATTCGCCTTTTTGTACCTTGATGGCTATATTTTTAGCCGCACGTACAATTTCGCGGCGCGAACTGTAGCTTAGTGCCAGCGTAAGCACTACCCCGGTGTTTGCCGATGTTTTTTCCATAGCGGCGGTAAGTTCTCTGTTACATTTATCAGGTAACATATCCAGATCGCCTATGGCATTTAGTTTAATGTTATTTTTCATAAAACCGGCTATTTCTTTATGGATGGTGCTCACCATTAATTCCATAATGGCCATAACCTCCAGTTTGGGCCGGTTCCAGTTTTCGGATGAAAATGTATAGAGTGTTATGTATTTAATACCTAATTTATCAGCGCCTTCAACAACATCCCTAACAGAAGTTACCCCGTTATGATGGCCAAATACTCTTAATTTGCCTTTTTCTTTTGCCCAACGACCATTGCCATCCATAATAATGGCAACATGTTTTGGTAGCCTTAACAAATCAATCTGATCCAAATATCCCATACTGTTCATTATCAAAAGCTACTCTGTGAATGCCCGCAAAAGACATGCTTGTGTTTTAATTTTATCAATACTATGACTAAATAAAATATTTGTTCAACGCCAACCCTCAAAAATAGCACCCGGCCATGCAATTGTAAAAATTCAAATTGCCGGTTTTTTCAGGGTACAAAGGTAAAACTTACTTTGTATTTTTTTAGTATGCGGTATGAAAAGAAAATGTTATTATCAATAATGCACTAAAATGATGCAAAAAGCACACAAATAACAGGTTAAGGAGTGATTTATTACACTTATTTAAAATCAAAATTTAAAGGCCGGGCATCAAAAATCATCTAATGATCATGATGCCCGGCCCTTAAATCTGCTTATTTTAAGTCGTAAAACGGATGTTGTTAGTAAATTCCTTTTTGTTTGAGCATATCGGTATCGTGCGAGTCAATATCTACAATGGCGTAAGTAGACACATCGGTTATGGTGAGTTCATCTAAAACGTTAACCAGGTTATTATATACCGAGTGATCGGATGGTTTTACCAGTACGATCATGCTTTTACCGGTTTTGTCATGTACCGATTTACCAGTTTCAAGCAATACTTTACGGATACCTTCTTTATTAAAGCCGGTAACAGTAGGTACCATGATCGGATTTTTCAACTCGCCCAGGTAATACATCAGCTGGTTATTTTTACCCAGGCATACGGTAAGGCTGCGGGATGATGGGATGGGGCCATGATCTTCGCCCACGGGCATCGTCAGATCCATCGCCTTGGGTTTTGCCAGGGTAGTGGTCATGATAAAAAAGGTGATCAGCAGGAATGCCAGATCAACCATAGCGGTAAGGTCAACACGAAGGTTCATTCTTTTACGTTTGTGTGCACTGCCTGTTTTTGGGGTTGAAGGATTTAACTCAGCCATGATCTTAAAGTTTAAGGTTAATAATAAACACCCACAATCATTGGTGTTTACCTACTAAACGTAAAATTTAATTTCGATATTATATATAAAACAAAATATAATTTTGTTTTATATATAATAAACCATACAAGCTAATAGTAGCACCGCTGGGTAACGAAGGTATAGGAGATGGTAAAGCCTAAAAAGAAATAAGTATCACGGGGTTTAAAGTCGCCACGCTGGACACCTATCGCGTTTTGAGGTTTGCCTACTTCACCCGAACGATCGGCAAGGGCCCTGGAGTAGTCATTTGGCAATTGACCAGGGTTGGCATATTTACCACTTACATCATCCAGATAATCGGTAAAAGTATAGCGATAACCCAGATCGCCGGCAACTGTCCATTTAGTATTAAAATTATATTTTATACCTATACCATATGGAATTACAATAGTGTTTTTACCGTATGTGGGTTCATTTTCGGTTCTTAATTGTCTTAATCCATATGATTGTCCGTTATAATTAGCACGTGGGGCATAAGAGGTTATACCAACACCCGAGTATATATAAGGTGTGTACTTATGTGGACCTGCATCGGGGATGTAGTTCATAAAGTTAAACTCACCGATAAGACTCAACTCTTTTAAGGGATCATTAAAACTCAAATTACGATCCCTGAACTGCTGACTGCTTGATTTACTATCATCGGCGCTGATCTTACCGTAAGTAAAATTCAATTTTGCCGAAAAATAGCCGTCAAAATTACGCGCTACAAATAAGCCTCCGGAGATGCCGCTTATTTTAACCGGGTTATTGGGGTTAAGATCGCCTATATAGCCTGCGCCGCCAAGTGTACCGCCAACCTCCCAGGTTTGAGCCTGTAGTTGATAGGATATAAATAAAAAAAATAGAAGTGTTAAAAATTTGGGCATTAAGCAAATTTAGTAATTACGGGCATCTAAGCCCCATAATAATTTGTTTCTTAACGTGGTTAAGTAACTTTCATTATTTAAACGTACCAAATTTAGCTGGAAATCAGCTTTTTGGACATGGAATTTAACAGTTTGATCTAATGCGGCCACGCGCGAATCACATGACACAAGATAGTTGGCACTTCGGCTCTCTACTTCAAAGCATAGTTTACTGCTGTCAGGTATGATAATTGGCCTCACATTAAGGTTATGTGGTGATACCGGTGTTAGCACAATACTGTTTGATTGTGGAAATATAATTGGCCCGCCGCAACTTAATGAATAAGCAGTTGACCCGGTTGAAGTAGATATAATAATACCATCACCCCAATAAGAGTTTAAAAACTCATCGTTCAAAAACACATGGGTGATGATCATAGCGGCATCATCGCGCTTATGGATGGTTACATCGTTCAGGGCGAAATTATCCTCACCAAAAATTTTCATGGTTGAATCAATGGTCAGTAACTCCCGGCAATCCAAAGAAAATTCTTTGTTTACTACCGCATGTATAGCTGCAGTGATATCATTTTTATTGATACTGGCCAAAAACCCGAGGCGACCAAAATTGATACCGATCACAGGGATACCAGAATCGCGGATCACGGTTACCATGTCAAGCAGGGTGCCATCGCCCCCAAGGGTTAAAAAAAGATCTATAAACCCTTTTATGGAATCGGTATTTTCAAGTACGCTATATTTTACGTTGCTTATTTTATCCTGCAGATATTCATTGAGCTGGTAATGAACGTATATTTCGACATTGTGGAGTGCCAGGTTATCAAATACCTGCTGAATATATGGTATTACAGACGGATCATTAAAGGGTCTGCCGTAAACTGCTATCTTCATTTATGATTGTTTGGGTTTGTTCATGGTTGATGGTTCATAGTAGTTGCCGGTTGATGACTGCTCTTTTTTATCAACTATGAACCATGATCAATGATCTATGAACTAATTACAAATTAAGGTAATTCATTAGTGAGTCGTACCGGTCTTTCGCGTTATCGTTGTTATCGGTATTGTTAAAAGTAGCTTTTACATCATACTCATAACGCAAAAAGGTAGCTATTATAGCCGAAATATCCTGCTTGTTTACTTTAAGGGTCACTTCCATTTTAGTGGAATCAGGAAAAGTTTGTACATATGAGCTTAGTATCTGGGCATTGTCCGACTCTACAATTTGTGCCATGTGAGCCAGCGAGTTATTTTTATTACCGATCTCTAATACGATGATACCACCCGGCTCAGCTACCGCAGTGATCTTTGCAAAATATTCTGTAATAGCATTAACGGATATTAAACCAAGATAGTTCCGTTTAGCATCAAGCACTGGTATGGCGGTAAGCTGGCGCTCATAAAACATGCGGATCACATCATATATATGCTGATCTTCGAGCACATATGGGTTTACCTGCGATAAGGCCAGCGCCCCAATAGCGGTCTGGTAATCGCTCTCTCCTACCAGGTCATCCTCGGCTACCAGGCCCAAAAACTGTTCTTCGTTCACAATAGGCAAATGTCTGAGGCGGAACTCTACCATGCGGTCGAGTACTTTCTGTATCGTATCAGAAGTGTGTACCGGCGGAATCGCACCTGCCATCAGTTCAATTGCTACCATGATATTAAACTTTTAGTTTTTCCAAAAATCCAGTTAACAACCTGTTAAACTCCTCCGGACGCTCCATCATCGGCGCATGTCCGCATTTATCTATCCAATGCAATTCGGCATTAGGCAAAAACTCATTAAACTCTAAAGCCACTTCGGGCGGCGTTATTTTATCATCCTTACCCCATATCAAACATACCGGAAGATCCATTTTATGCAGATCCTTCTTCATGTTGTGACGGATAGCCGATTTTGCCATAGCCAGCAACCTTACCACACTGTGCCGGTCGTTAATTAACTTATATACGTCGTTAACCAGCTCATCGGTTGCCACCACAGGGTCATAAAAAGTGTATTGCACTTTTTCCCTTACAAAATCAATGCTCTCGCGCCGCGGGAACGAGCCCCCAAACGCGTTTTCGTATAAACCAGAACTACCGGTTAATACCATGGCTTTAATATTTTCGGGGTGAGCTAAAACATAAATCAAAGCTACGTGCCCGCCCAATGAATTACCAAGTACCGTTATGTTACTTAACTGTTTAAACTTTATAAATTTATGTACAAATTTTGAAAGACTCTTTACACCTGTGGTTAAAAGAGGCATGTCGTAAATTGGCAGTATAGGTATAATAACACGATATTCTGACTTGAACTTTTCAACAACTTCTTCCCAATTGCTCAGCGCCCCCATTAAACCATGTAATAATAACAACACCTCACCTTCGCCCTCATCTATATAACTAAACCCGTGTTCCTCTTTAAGCACGAAATCCATATAAAATTCTGATATTAATTTTTTAAAACTTTCTATACCGAAATCAAATCCGGTACAAATTCTATTATTCCGCCATAAAATTAGTTTATTACGGATGAGTTACAACAATTATAGTAATAAATTTCTAAGTCATGTGTCGGAAGTTTTGAGTCTCGGGTTCTGAGTTTGAAATTCAGAGCCTAAAAGCATGTTATTGGCTTAAAACTTGAGCCACGGAACCTGCGACTAACCTAACAATTGCCTTACTACTTCTGATATGGTTTTGCCGTCGGCTTTACCGGCAAGCTCTTTATTGGCGGCTCCCATCACTTTTCCCATATCACTGGTTGATGTTGCGCCCAATCTGCTAATCAGCTCCTGCAGATAACCCTCAATTTCAAAACGGGTCATTTGTTGAGGTAAATAAGGCTCTATCACCTTCATTTCTTCTATCTCAATTTCATAAAGGTCTTCGCGGTTCTGTGTTTTGTAGATATCCGCCGATTCTTTACGCTGTTTAATCAACCTTTGAAGTACCTTGATCTCTGCCTCGGCAGTAAGCTCCTCAGCCGCCCCTTTTTCAGTTTTAGCCAATAACAACGCTGATTTTATAGCACGGAGCCCTCTTAAACGATCGGCCTGTTTGGCCAGCATAGCCAGCTTGATGTCCTGGTCTATTTGATTTATTAATGACATTTTATAATTAGTGAATTATTGAATTAGTGATTTGTGAAAATAGTATTATTATTTCATCATCTGCACATCTGAAATTTGCACATCTGCACATTTAACCTCTTATTTTCTGAATATATTACCTGCTGTAGCTTGTGCGGTTGGCATAATCACCAGATCGTTAATGTTCACATGCGCCGGGCGCGATGCAACAAACCAGATGGTTTCGGCAATATCATCTGCGGCAAGTGGTTCAAAACCTTCATATACCTTTTTGGCCCTGTCTTTATCCCCCTTGAAACGGACTTCTGAAAATTCTGTTTCCACTGCTCCCGGGTGTACCGCCGTAACCTTTATACCATGCGACAGCAGATCAATACGCATACCTTTATTTAAGGCATCAACCGCGTGTTTGGTAGCACAATATACATTACCATTGGCATATACCTCTTTGCCTGCTATAGAGCCAAGGTTAATGATATGCCCAGATCCATTACCGATCATCCAGTTGGATACTACACGGCTTACATAAAGCAAGCCTTTTACATTGGTATCAATCATAGTATCCCAATCATCATAGCTACCATTTTGTATGGGATCAAGCCCCTGGCTTAGCCCGGCGTTGTTGATCAATACATTCACCTTTTTCCATTCAGCAGGTAAGCCTTCCAGGTTTTCGACTACCTGTTCCCGGTTACGTACATCAAATGATGATACCGCAACCTCCACATTATATTTATCATTTAAATGGTGAGCTACCTTTTCCAGGCGGTCAAGCCGGCGACCGGTCAATATCAAATTATAGCCTTCGCGGGCAAATACATGTGCGCAAGCCTCGCCAATACCGGCGGTAGCTCCTGTAATTAAAGCAATTTTAGTCATGGTACGTAGATAACTATGGCAGCGAAATTATGTTTTTTACTTTAAACTATTGTCGGGCAGGGGTAATGAAAGTACCTCACCCAACCCTCTCCAAAGGAGAGGGCTTGAACAACCAGGGAAAGTCTCCTCCTTTGGGGGAGATTTAGAGGGGGTCATTCAAAAAACAAGCTGAACATAATAGTATGCAGCGATAATTTGCTAATAGGCGCCGAGAATGGTTGATTTTCAGGAAGCAACACATTGCCAAAGGAGTTGGATATTTTGATCTCGGGCGAAAGTTTAAAAAATTCAAAGTAGATATCACAGCCTAAACCAGCTTCGTATGAACCATAGCCACTTACATTTTTAACCAGCTTATCCATCAGGTCAAAGTTGGCATCATTCTTTTTTGCCGCGATAGAATGGGAATACTTAACCCCTCCCAGCATATAGGCTCTGAAATTACCTAACCTGTCTGATTTTAGTTTAAAGGACAAAGGGGCATCAACAGTGGTTGTTTGAACCTTCTTAGTTACATCCGGGTTTTGGGTGGGGTCCTGATAGGTATAAGTCAGATCCCGGTCGGCAAAAACCAGTGATGGTGTAAAACGCACTTCCAGGTGATCGGTTAAACTATAACGGGTAACAAAGCCAACCGCGAAGCCGGGCGTGCTTTTGGAGCTGATACTATTTAAAGGACTGGTTAAATATTGGCCATTATCAGGGTTGATAAACGGAGTGCGCCAGTCTGGCTTTTTAACGATCTTGAAATCGCTGCTTACATAAGTAAAACTAAACCCAAAGCTAAAATCCTGCAGGTCGGCTCCGCCGCCCCATGCCGGTACCCTGTCTTGCGCAAACATTAATTTGCTGCAACACATCAGTATAAATATAACCAGGTACCCTTTTAAACTCATTTTATTTAATGCCTGTATATATAGAACATATGCCAAACAACAACGGCCGGTGTTTGGTATTTTTAAACCCTACCTTATCCATCAGGCTAACAAAACTTTTTCCATCCGGGAAAGCCGCTACCGACTCCGGCAAATAGGAATAAGCCCTTGCATCCTTGCTGAACAGTTTACCAATACCAGGTGTAATATAGTTGAAATAAAAATTATACAACTGTTTTACCGGGAACACACGGGGTTTTGAAAATTCCAATACCACCGCTTTTCCCCCTGGTCTTAACACTCTTTGTATATCGGCCAGGCCTTTTTCCAGGTTTTCAAAATTACGCACACCATAAGCTACAGTAACCGCATCAAATTCATCGGCCTCAAAAGGCAACTTTTCCGAATCACCCAGTTTTACTTCAAACTTATCGCCAAGGTTACGTTTCTGGATCTTCTGTTCGGCAATATCCAGCATTCCGCGCGAAATATCAACACCAATTATTTTTTCGGGGTTAAGTGCTTTTAAAGCCTCAAACGCGAAATCGCCGGTACCGGTAGCCACATCCAGTATCAGTTTGGGTTTATCTTTTTTTAATTCGTTGATAGCTTTTTTACGCCAGATGATATCGATCCCCAATGACATGAAGTGATTAAGGAAATCATAAGTTTTGGATATATTATTGAACATATCGGCCACCTGTTCTTTTTTGGTAGCCTGCTGATCGTGGTAGGGTGTTATAGTTTTGCTCATTTGTATTTGATGGCAAAGATAGTGATTGTATGCTGATTGAGTTTATTTGGTTTGATTAAGTTAACAGGGTTATGTAAAATGTTAAGTCAATTCATTAATTTTAAAAACCAATTATTACCAAACCAGGTGAACAGGTTTATTCTCTTTAAAAGTATAACCAGCGTTCATTAGTGCTCTTTAAATTAATTATTGTTATAAAATTCATTTCCTGATCTATGAAAGAAAAACAAGAATCGTCGCGCCGTAGCTTTATTAAAAAATTAGCCACCACCACAGCTGCCGTTGCCGCGGGTACCAGCGTGTTTGCTGCTGACCATCCGCTAAAACCTTTTTCCATACTGAAAAGACCCTTAGGGTACAGCCTAAACGACCAGATCAACATCGCGTTGATAGGAGCTGGTGGGATGGGTACGCAGGATGCCATTGTGGCCCTGCAGATTCCGGGCGTAAAGCTGGTGGCTGTTTGCGACCTATATGATGGTCGGCTTAAAGATGCCAAAACCCGTTGGGGCGCCGATATTTTCACCACCAAAGTTTATAAAGAGATACTGAACCGTAAAGATATTGACGCGGTAATTATTGGTACGCCCGATCACTGGCACCAGCAAATATCTGTTGATGCCATGCACGCGGGCAAACACGTGTATTGCGAAAAACCCATGGTACATGGCATAAGCGAAGGCCCTGCTGTAATCAAAGCCCAAAAAGAAACCGGTAAAATTTTCCAGGTGGGCAGCCAGGGTGTATCATCATTAGGTAACGAGAAAGCACACGAATTATTAAAAAGCGGGGCCATTGGCGAGCTAAACTATGCCGAAGGTTTCTGGGCCCGCCGTGAGCCGCTGGAAGTTTGGCAATACCCTATTCCTGATGATGCCTCTGCACAAACGGTTGATTGGGAAACTTATATCAGCAATACCAAAAAGCGCGATTATGATTCCAAGCGATTTTTCCGCTGGCGCAACTATACCGATTATGGTACAGGCATGGCCGGCGATCTGTTTGTGCACCTGTTCTCCAGTCTTCATTTCATAACCGATTCAGTTGGCCCCAATAAGATCTATGCCGCAGGCGGTCTGCGTTTCTGGAACGATGGCCGTGAAGTACCCGACGTACTATTAGGTACATTTGACTATGGTAAATCGGCGGCTCACCCTGCCTTTAATCTATCCTTACGTTGCAACTTTGTGGATGGTACCAGCGGTACTACCTACCTGAAACTGGTAGGCAGCGAAGGATCCATGGATATTACCTGGGACAAAGTAACGCTGAAAAGAAACAAAACCTTTGGTTCCGACGATCCTTTTTACCTGGATAAGCTCAAAAAAGCAGGCAGCGGTTATGCCGAGCGTAAAAAGATGGTACCACCAGAAGAGATAGTTTATGATGCCGAAAAAGGGTACAAAGGGGGCCCGTATGACCACATGAATAACTTTTTTAACGCCATAAGGAACAATGGCAAGGTAACCGAGGATGCCATTTTTGGCTATCGCGCGGCGGCTCCTGCCCTGTTGTGCAACGACAGTTATTATAACAACAGCCCTATGTTCTGGGATCCTGAAAAAATGCAATTGATTAAAAAATAAGTGAGTGGTTGATTGGGTGAGTAGTTGATTGAGTTTTTTATCAACCACTCACCCAATCAACCATTCACCTAATCAACTAAAAAATGAAACAACAAATAAAAAAATTTGGATTGATATTGGCCGCGGCTGGCCTGGTTTGTGTGCAAACTTCGGGCATCCCGGTAAATGGTCCTGCACCTGTAAAAAAGGTGGCTCCCAAAGGTGGCTGGGTAAGTTTGTTTGATGGTAAAAGCTTGAAAGGCTGGCATGGTTTTAATAAAAAAGGACCAGTAAAAAACTGGACCATTGTTGACGGTGCGCTGGTTTGCCTGGGTGCCGCACAGGGTGATACCGGCGGTGATATTGTTACCGATAAAAGCTACGCCAATTTTGAACTTACCTGGCAATGGAAAATTGACAAAGGCAGCAACAGCGGCGTATTATACCACGTGGTTGAAGACCCTAAATATGATGCTACCTATGTAACCGGCCCCGAATACCAGATCATTGACGATAACGGCTGGCCCGAAAAACTGGAAGACTGGCAAAAAACTGGTTGCGATTATGCCATGCACCTGCCCAATGATAAAAAGAAGATCATGCCCGTAGGCGAATGGAACACCAGCAAAATTATTTTCAACAAAGGTCATGTAGAGCATTGGCTTAACGGCGCTAAGATCTTAGAATTTACCGCCTGGGATGCCGACTGGCAAAAGAAAAAAGCTGAAGGCAAATGGAAAGATCATCCTGACTATGGCAATGCCAAAACCGGCCTGATAGCCTTGCAGGACCATGGTCACAAAGCCTATTTTAAAAATATTAAGATAAGGGAGTTGTAAATATAATAGGTACGTCATTGCTGTAAGGGTACGAAGCAATCCCCGACTTACAGAGTCACTCTGTATAGCTTAGATATTGCTTCGTACCTCGCAATGACGTATTTTTTGTCCATCACAGTTCAAAAATTATTTCAGCAATCCCAGTAACCCTTCTATATCCAGCCTGCGGGTATACATGCCCAAATTACCGTTCTCATCCATCGGCCATTGCTCTTTTGGCCTGTCCCAATACAATTCCACGCCGTTCTGATCAGGATCGTTCAAATAAATAGCTTCCGATACACCATGGTCTGATGCACCGGTGATCTGGTATTTAGCATCGATCAACCGCTGTAAAGCTACCGCCAGGTCTCGCCGCTCCGGGTACAAAATAGCGGTGTGGTATAACCCAGGTGCATATTCAGGTGCCGGTGGAGCCCCTTTGCTTTGCCAGGTATTCAGGCCGATATGGTGATGATATCCCCCGGCTGAGATAAAAGCAGCCTGGTCGCCATAAGCAGCCATTTTTTCAAAACCCAGCAAACCACAATAAAAATCAAGCGAACGCTGCAGATCGCTCACCTTTAAATGTACATGACCTATACGTGTTTGGGCAGGAATTTTATAATCATTCATTATAATACATGTTTAAACATCAAATTTACTTATTATTGCAATTACAATTGTTGAGGTATTGTAAAACAAGTTGATCGGTGTGTGATAACACAAACCTAAGCAACTTAAAAGCTCATCAACGCGCAATTAAAAATAATTACCTTTGCAGCATGATTGTTAAATCGGCCGAATTTATTTGCAGCAATACCCAGATCTCCAAACTACCACCACCGGTAAAGCCCGAATATGCTTTTATCGGACGCTCAAACGTGGGTAAGTCGTCATTGATCAATATGCTTACGGCAAAAAAGGGTCTGGCTAAAACATCACAAACACCCGGAAAAACTCAACTCATTAACCATTTTTATATCAATGAGAGCTGGTATATTGTGGATTTGCCGGGTTACGGCTATGCAAGGGCTTCCAAAACCAATAAAGCCAACTGGAGCAAATTTATCCATACCTATTTAGATAAACGCGAAAGCCTCCAATGCGTCATGGTACTGATCGATAGTCGCCTGGAGCCGCAAAAGATCGACCTGGAATTTTGCAACTGGCTTGGCGAAAAAGGGCTGTCATTTGTACTGATATTTACCAAGGCTGATAAGCAATCAAGTGTCAAAACAGATCAGAATATCGCTAAATTTAAAAAAGCTATGTTAGCTACTTTTGAAGAAGCACCTCATTATTTTGTTACCTCATCAGAAACCCATCTGGGTCGCGAAGAGATACTGGCTTTTATAGATAATATTAATAAGGATTTTGTAATACCGCATTTTGAACCAAGAGATTAAATGAAAAAATATCTTTCATTAGTAACATTTGCACATACCATTTTTGCTATGCCCTTTGCCTTTATCGGCTTCTTTTTGGCGGTTACCACTACACAACATCAGTTCGACTGGCGTAAACTGGTTTTAATGGTACTCTGTATGGTATTTGCCCGTAACTCGGCTATGGCCTTTAACCGCTATCTGGACAGGGATATCGACGCACAAAATCCACGCACCAAACAGCGCGATATACCTTCGGGTCGTATCAGTGCTCCGGCGGCTTTAACTTTTACGCTGGTTAACTGTGCGTTATTTATCGCGGCTACCTGGTTTATTAACCCTTTGTGTTTTTATCTATCGCCAGTGGCTTTATTTGTGGTGATGGGTTATAGCGCCACTAAACGATTTACGGCGCTTTGCCATTTGGTATTGGGCCTGGGTTTATCGCTTGCCCCTATTGGCGCTTACCTGGTAGTAACCGGGGCTTTTGCTTTAACACCTTTATTTTTCTCACTTTCGGTTTTATGCTGGGTGAGCGGCTTTGATATTATTTACGCCCTGCAGGATGAAGATTTTGACCGCAGCCTCAAACTGCACTCCATCCCGGCTTATCTGGGTAAAGTAAACGCTTTAAGATTGTCAACCTTTTTACATGTGCTTTCGGCTACGTTTATTATCATGCCGATATTTTTTACGCATGTGGGTTTCCTATATTATATAGGTATCGCATTCTTTTGCGCCATGCTTATTTATCAGCATCTGCTGGTAAAGCCAAATGATCTGAGCAGGGTAAATTTTGCCTTTATGACTACCAATGGCATTGCCAGCGTGGTATTTGCCGCATTGTTTCTGTTAGACAGGGTATGGATTCATTAACAGCGCTTAACCAATTCAGGGAGCATATCAATGTATTCGTTCCTTTAAATGAAACGGAATGGCAAACCTTATTGCCCTACCTGGAGGTAAGTACGCTTAAGAAAAAGAAAAACTTTGCCGAGCCTGGCAAAGTGTGCAATCATATTGGTTTGGTTGTAAAAGGATCGGTACGTTTTTTTCATGTGAAAGATGGCGAAGAAATTACCGGCTACTTCAGCTTTGAAAATGAATTCGTCAGCTCGTACAAAAGCTTTTTAACCCGTCAGCCTACCATCAGCTATATACAAACGCTGGAGGATACCCAATTTGTAACCCTGAGCTATAATGCCATGCAGCAAATTTATGATCATGAGCTGATCGGGAAGAAAATGGAACGTTTTGGCCGCTTGGTAGCCGAACATTACCTGATCTGTTATGAAGACCGTGTGGCATCCTTCGTTACCCAAACCCCGGAAGAACGTTATCACAAATTACTGGAAACCGGCGGTGAGGTTTTACAACGCATCCCCCAGCATTATATCGCCAACTTTTTAGGGATAACCCCCGTTTCGCTGTCCCGCATCCGCAGAAGGATCATGAAGATAAGCGCTTAACCTCTCCTAATCCTCTCCAAAGGAGAGGACTTTGATAAGCTTAAAGATATTTTAACACCCTCTCCTTTGGAGAGGGCTGGGGTGAGGTTTTTCTTATCTTAAGTTAACGTTTTGATTTACAAAGGGCGGCTACCTTTGTTATACACAAAACAAGAAAACATATGCATACTATATTAGGAGCCGGCGGCCCGGTAGCCAACGCCCTCACCCAGGAATTGATCAACAATAATGATACTGTACGTTTAGTAAGTCGCAAACCCGTACAAATAGAAGCACCTAACGTAACCTGGCAAAAAGCCGATCTGTTAAATTACAACGAAATATTGCAGGCCTCTTTAGGTTCAACAGTCATATACCTGTGCGCAGGGCTGGTTTATGATAAAGATGTATGGAGACAGCAATGGCCTGTAATTATTCAAAATGTGATCAACGTAGCCAAAGCAACCGGAGCACGTTTAATATTTTTTGATAACGTTTACAGCTATGGCCTGGTTAACGGCGCCATGACCGAGGATACCCCTTACCACCCCAGCAGTGTTAAAGGCCAGATACGTGCCGGTGTCGCCAACACCTTAATGGACGAAGTTAAAGCAGGCAACATCCGGGCCAGCATTGCCCGCGGAGCCGATTTCTACGCCACCAATTCTATGAATGCCTTTTTTGATATGATGGTGCTGGAGCGCTTTTCAAAAAAACTGAGCGCACAATGGATAGGCAAAGCCAAAACCCTGCACAGCTTTACTTACATCCCCGATGCCGGCAAAGCGATGTTCCTGCTGGGCCAACATCCCGAAAGTGACAACCAGGTATGGCATATGCCAACCGCACCAGCTATAACCGGACAACAGTTTATTGAGCTTGCCGCCCGTATATATAAGGTAAAACCAAAATTCTTCGCGGTTAATAAATTCTTGCTCTGGGCATATGGTCTTTTTAACAAAACAGTAATGGGTACAGTAGAAATGTATTATCAATATGATCATGACTACATTTTTGATTCCAGCAAATTTGAAAAGGCTTTCAACTTTAAAACCACCAGTTATGAGGACGGTATCCGGGAGATGTCAAAAACCTTATATAAAGCCTCCTCTTAAAAATATAGATGAGAGACCTGGAGAAATTTACTGTGTTAACCAATAACACCCAAACTTAACAAAGTTGTATAGCAGCGCCTTGACATATCCAAATTTTATGCAAAAAACATATTGATTGACATTATGGTAAGGGTTATTCGATTCTGGACGCCCGCGGTAAATTAGTATCTTTACTACGTGCGTCCTAACTTTTACAATACATGAAAAATTATACATTTGAATATACCAAACAGGGTTTTGCTTATCTCTTGTTTGGATTATCATTTGCCATTATAGTTTTAGGCATATTCCTTTTTAGAATTTTATTTAAAAACAGCATATCGCTACCTATAGCAGTAATAGGATTAATAGGATTAATAGGATTAGCCATAACATTTTTTTTCCTAAACAAGTATAGAATTAAAAGAATAGGAACTGCAAAGCTCTCCATGAACGATCTGACAATAGAGTTGGATCAAACAATCCATATTTCCTTTAGCGATTTGAAGTACTATTATATTTACGATGGGAAAAATGGGATTGTATTTACCCTGGGATTTTTGGATAGTACAAAATTCAAAATCGGAGCTAATAATAATTTCTGTAACGTTGATTTGTTAAAAGATCTTTTATCTGATTTTCAGTCAGCTATAGAAAGCTATAAGGTTCAAAACAAAATCGACATCGTTCACTTAGAAACCATATTTGCGAGGAAGCAAACATTATTTATTTTAAGCATAATTACGGTTTTGGTAATTCTTGGCATTTGCTTTACACACATGCCATTTATGATATTGCCAATTGGTGTTAGTGCATCTGTTTTGGTAGGTTGGATTAAATATTTTCAGCAAAGAAATAAGGATAAGCTTGTTGATTTCTAATATTCCCGGGGCCGCCATACTGTATTCCGCAATATTTACCTTGGGATAACAATTGATGTAATAATTGCAGCTAATTTCAACCTTTATAATTTCATCCTTATATTATGAAAACCATATTAGCTGCAACCAATTATACAGATCTGGCAGAAAATGCCGTTTCCTGGGCCGCTGGCATAGCCCGTTTAAACCATCATAAATTAATTTTATTGAACGACTTCAGCGTCTCCGTACACGTGGAGAATGCGCGCCTTTCGGCCACACATGTGGAAGAAATGATAGAAGCTAACAGGCTGCTCCTGGAGTCGAAAGCATTATTACTGACCGACGAATACGGTATCGAAACAGTAGCCAGAGCTACCTTTTCTTTTATAGATAACGCCATTAAGGAAATAGTTGCCGAATATCAGCCGGAGTTTATTGTGATGGGAATGGAGGAAAAATCATTGGAGCAGGAGCTTTTGGGAAACACTACTACTTCCATTATCAAAAAATTACGCGTTCCTGTGTTGGCTGTTCCTGCTAAGGCAAAGTTCAGCGTTCCTAAAAAGGTGCTTTTTGCCTGCGATGTACTGAACGGTGTTTCTGAGGAGATCCTGGCCCAGATTAAAGATGTTGCCTTGGTGACCAAGGCCGAGATCGAAGTACTTCTGATCAATCAAACCGTGGAAGAATTGCAGGAAGCGGGTGCTGATGCAGCCGCGCTAAATCGCATCGACGACGGATTGGAGGGTATTGATTACTACTATAAAAACGTCAAATCCGACTCTATTATTGACGGCATAGCTAATGAAATCAAAAGGTTCGGTGCCGACCTTTTAATCATGGTTCCGGAACAGCACGGCTTCTGGGGCTCCATGGTGCACCGCAGCAAAACACGGATCATGGCCTCGGGCTTAAATATTCCTTTATTTTCAATACCTGTTTAAATGATTTTAAGTTATTGATCAGAAAGCGGAGGAATGCAAATTTTCCCCACTTTTCGGTCTTTCGAACTTCCCGACTAATCTGCATATTTGCACATACGCATATCTGCATATTCATAAATTATGATCCACAAAAAAACAAGAACATACATCCCGGCTACACTCGAAATGAAGTGGGAAAACCTGGAACCTATTTATAAAGAACTGCTTGAACGCTCCATCAATTCAGTTCAGGAGCTTGAAAAATGGCTGCATGATAAAAGCGAGCTGGAAGCCGCTTTGGAAGAAGATTTTGCCTGGCGCTACATCCGCATGACCTGCGATACCGCCAGCGAAGAACTGTTACAGAGTTTCCAATATTTTGCTACCGAAATTGAGCCTAAAGTTGCCCCTTATGGCAACGAACTCAATAAAAAACTGGTTGCCAGCCCATATGTCGACCAGCTTGACGGCGAAAAATATTTTATCTTTTTACGTGCTGTGAAAAAGGCTCTTGAGTTATTCAGGGAGGAAAATATCCCGGTACAAACCGAGATTCAGGTGGAACAGCAAAAATACCAGTCGATCACCGGAGCTATGTCTGTTCATATCGATGATAGAGAATTTACCTTAGAGCAAGCCTCCGTATTTTTAAAAGGTACCGATCGTGTTAAACGCCACGAAGTTTGGGAAAAGATAACCAATCGCCGCCTGCAGGACAAAGAACAGCTGAATGAGCTGTTTGATCACTTGCGCAAGCTAAGGCATACTGTAGCCACCAACGCCGGTTTTGAAAATTTCAGAGATTATATGTTCCAGGCGCTTGGACGTTTTGATTATACCCCACAGGACTGCTACGCCTTCCACGCAGCTATTGAAACCGAAATTGTACCCATCCTGCGCGAACAGGCCGAGAAACGTAAAGCAGCTCTTGACCTGCCAGAGTTAAAACCATGGGATATGGATGTTGATATATCGGGTAAACCGGCACTAAAACCGTTTAACAGCGGTAATGAGCTGATCGAAAAATCGATCCAGTGTTTCAGCAATATCAACCGTTACCTGGGTGAGCGTTTAGAGATCATGAAGGATAATAACCTGTTTGATGTGGAGAGCCGCAAAGGTAAAGCTCCGGGTGGTTATAACTATCCGCTGTCTGAAACCGGCGCTCCATTCATCTTCATGAACTCGGCCAATACTTTCCGTGATCTTACTACTATGGTACACGAAGGCGGGCACGCGGTGCATACTTTTTTAACTGCCGACCTGGAATTGAATGATTTTAAACATTGCCCATCGGAAGTGGCCGAACTGGCTTCCATGTCGATGGAGTTGATCTCTATGGATAACTGGAATGTATTTTTTGATAATGAAGAAGATCTGAAACGGGCCAAACGTGACCAGCTTTTTGACGTATTAAAAACGCTGCCATGGGTAGCTGTTGTTGACCAGTTTCAGCACTGGATCTACACCAACCCAAATCATACAGACGAAGACCGTAAAACAGCCTGGATGGAGATCTATGAGCCATTTGGCGCCGGCTTTGTGGACTGGAGCGAACATCCCGATGCTGAAGCCAATCTGTGGCAAAAACAGCTGCATATTTTTGAAGTTCCCTTTTACTATATCGAATACGGCATGGCTCAATTAGGCGCTATAGCTGTATGGAAAAACTATAAAGAAAATCCTGAGAAAGGTTTGCAGCAATATTTAGATGCGCTAAAATTGGGTTATACCAAAACCATCAAAGAAATTTATGAAACAGCAGGTATCAAATTTGATTTCAGCGCTGCTTATGTAAAAGAACTGGCCGAATTTGTAAAGGCCGAAATGGATAGATTATGATGAATGTGGAAGCTTGATACCCTTCCAAGCAAATGCAAGCAAAAGGCTGTATCTTTATTTAGAATACAGCCTTTTTACTAACCTTATCGTAAATATTTTATTTGGAATAACTTAAGCTGAATTTCCCATTCGTTATTAGTTTTTTAGGAAGGTCATTGCTTCCGCCCAACGCAATACCTCCCTCTATCCAACCTTTAAATGTGCCGATAATTTTACCGGAGCTTATCGAGGTTATAGTAACACTGGGCAGGTTGGATGCATCATCATCATTGTTCAGAAAACTGTCGGCATTATTTCCTGGAGGTGTGAATAAAATTAAAGGTTTATCCTCGTCGTTTACTGCTGAATCACTATAAGTTTTTCCCGCAATTGCGGTACCTGATAAGGTGATAGATAAATTTGTTCCGTCCTTTGCTGTGCCAGTAATGATAGTGAAAGGGTGCCCCTCAGCACTGGCGACAGTAGCTGTTGCATTGGTATTAAAAGAGATTGCCTTTCCGTCAATATCAGCAGTAATATAATAAGAAACATTAGTATCCTCTTTGCTCTTTTTGCAAGAAGAAAAGGTTAATACCCCGAAAGCTAAGGTTAATACCATAAATAATTTAATAGTTCGCATACTTGTTGTAGTTGATAAAGTTTATGTTGCTAAAGATATATTATTAATTTCAAGATCAGCGAAGCATTGTAACCTCCACAATAGATTTAACGATAAAAAACAATACTTTGCTGACACAACATATATTTGGATGCCCTGAAATTGGGCTACACCAAAGCCCCCCGCCCAACGAAGGGGCTTTTTTTATTTACAAACAACCCAAAGTGTATTGTTTTTAATACAACCCAATCATCGCCAAATTCTTCCCGGCGCAGTGGGATATGTTTATACTCATCACACTCTGTAACAGCGTTATCCGTCAGTCGTCAGCTTAGGCAAGGCACTTTAAAACCAGATGCCGGATAGCCTTTGGCATAACTCTTGTATTAACCATACAGACAAAAATTATTTTATATCTAATTGATAATCAATTAGATAATTGTCATAATAAGTTCATTATTAACTATTATTTTAAACTAACCGCTCCTTTGGAGGTTAAATTAAGTATGAAAAAGATAATTTTAAGTATAACAATCATATGCATGTTTGCAACACTGGGTTTTAGCCAGGCTTTAAAACCGGTACAAATAGATAGTCTGGTCACGATATCGTTACCTGCTAATTTTTTAAAAAAAGACACACTGGGCCAGCAGATCTATTCCGGAAACGGAGCTTCGGGTTATATGGTAGTGATCAAGGCTAAAAATCCAGCCAATACCAAACCACTGGATAAAGAACGCGATTTGAACGAGGTGCTTAAAAATACCGTGAATGATATCCAGAAACAATCACGTACCGGTCATATCATGAACCTGCGCGATACCACAGTTGGCTCATTAAAGGCTAAAGTGTTTACGCTGCGCATAGATAACAGTAATACTACCGGCGAATCGCCGCAGTTAAGGAACTTTATCCTGATATATACCCGGGAAGCTGCGTATACCATCGAATATCTGATCCCTGAAGAACGTCAGGAGATAGCTAAAGCTGAATTAAAAGCGTTTAGCAACTCATTAAAAATAGCCCCTGAGCTGCAACGTCATGACCAGTATGTATCCGATGCCAAGGGTATTTCCTTCGGCGCTAAAGTAGCTTTATATGGAGGTTTACCTATAGTGCTTATTATTGTGCTGGTGGTTGTCCGCAGAAACAAAAGATTGGCAGCTTAATAGTTAAGGAAGTCGTCCGCATAAAGAAAAGGCCCGGTTTTGATACCGGGCCTTTTCTTTTTATTTACGTAGCGTGTGTATTAATCCCTTATTCCATTTATCAGTGTGGATAAATGCCTTACTATCTAACCAGCTTAACCAGATCACCGTAACTATTACGCCGATGACCGAACCGGTTACTACGTCCTCAAAGAAATGCTGGCTCAGGTACATTCTGGAATAGCCTACAGAGATAGCCACCAGTAAAGCCGGTATACACCATAGTTTATTTTTACATAAATAAGAGATCACCACTGTAGCCGAAAATATGGAAACCGTATGCCCCGAAGGGAAACTGTGTGTGCCCAATATATATATACCCTTCACAAAGTGGATGTGATCTAATTGACTGGCAAAATACACCCGAGGCCTGGGCGCGTCAAAAATGAATTTTAAAATTTGCGCTACAATACTGGTAACCGCGTAGCTTGTGGCTAACAGCAAACCTTTCCGGTAACTGAACAAGCCAATGACCAGGGAAAGGATCACCGCCGTAAGCCCTTCGCCAATATCGGTTACATAAGGCGCCAGGGTATCTGCCCATGGCCTGTTTAAACCATTTACAGTGAAATATATAGTTTCGCGGCTGTAGGTAAATTTGATAACCAAACAAACACACAGCAACAGCAGGTATAGGATAAAAAACGGCCTTATCCGGTACAAAACATCTTTTATTCCTATCTTCATGGCGCAAAATAAGCATATACTTATTCAATGCAAAAAAATGATTATGTTTGAATTTGAGTTGAACTAATTAGCTGAAATAAATGTCGAAAAGTATATTTCGTAAGAAATCTGTAGAAAAAATATTACATGATGTGGAGTGTGGATTTAGTGATAGCGAACACCCGGGGACTACAACATCGCAACTCAAAAAAGAACTTAATGTAAAAGACCTTACCCTCATGGGTATAGCCGCCGTTGTGGGCGCAGGCATATTTTCAACCATCGGCGAGGCTTCCTTTCATGGCGGCCCTGCCGTTTCCATTTTATTTGTAGTTACCGCCATTACCTGTGGTTTTTCGGCCCTTTGTTATGCCGAGTTTGCCTCGCGTATACCAGTTGCCGGCAGCGCTTACACTTATGCTTACGCCTCTTTTGGCGAACTGATAGCTTGGATCATTGGCTGGGATCTTTTAATGGAATATGCCATCGGTAATATCGCCGTGGCCATATCCTGGAGCGAGTATTTTGTAAACCTGCTCGAAGGTTTTAACATCCATATGCCCAAATACCTTACCATGGATTATGTGTCGGCCCTGCGGGCACATGAACAAGTACAGGCGGCTGGCAGTCACCTGGCAGATATTGGCGACCGTGTAAAAGTAGCGGCACTGGCATGGAACACCGCTCCCGGTATAGGTAATTTTAAACTGATAGCCAACCTGCCTGCGCTGGGTATTGTATTTGTGATCACCTACCTGGTTTATATTGGCATACGTGAAACCAAAAAGGCAACCAATGCCATGGTTATCTTAAAAATATTAATTGTTATAGCCGTTATTGTTATCGGCTTTTTTTATGTTACCCCGGCCAACTGGCACCCTTTTATGCCTAACGGCTTTAGCGGGGTAATGAAAGGCGTATCCGGTGTTTTCTTCGCCTACATTGGTTTTGATGCCATATCAACTACAGCCGAAGAATGCGAAAAACCGCAACGCGATCTGCCCCGCGGCATGATCTATTCGCTTATCATCTGTACGGTATTGTATATACTCATAGCCCTGGTACTTACCGGCATGGTAAGTTATAAAGAGCTGCAGGTTGGCGATCCGCTGGCATTTGTATTTGCCAAAGTAGGCCTGCATAACATCAGCTATATCATATCTATCAGCGCGGTTATTGCTACAGCCAGCGTGCTATTGATATTTCAGCTGGGCCAACCCCGTATCTGGATGAGCATGAGTCGCGACGGGCTGCTGCCAAAGGCATTTTCACGTATCCATCCTAAGTTTCATACACCAGCATTTGCAACGATAGTTACCGGCTTCGTTGTGGCTATACCGGCCCTGTTCATGAACCTGACAGAAGTTACCGATTTGACCAGCATAGGTACCTTGTTTGCTTTTGTACTGGTATGTGGTGGTGTACTCTTACTGCCACGTGAAGCTGCGCAAGCGGGTAAATTCCATTTACCTTATGTGAACGGTAAACTCATTATACCGCTGATTACACTCATTATTTTAGGTGCCTGTATTTACTTTAAACCCGCTCCTCAAGTAGAGATGATACAGTTTAAAAAGCTAAAAGACCGGTCGGCCATTATTGAAAGCCTGGATGCCAGGGATAATGCCACTTTGCTTACCAGTTTCAATACACTTTATGGTGATCAGCATATTACCCCAGCTAATGCTACCAAGTACTTCAAAGATATTGAGGAGGATAAATTTGATACCGCGCTTAGGGCTACCACTAATATCACCGATGCTAAAAAGTATTATGTGGGCCTGGATGGCTTCCTGTATAACTTTCCGAACTACCTGTTTTTTATCCTCATCATCATTATCAGCATTTACAGTTTTATCAAAAACTTTTCGCTGATACCGGTGCTGGGTTTAATGAGTTGCTTTTATTTAATGACGGAGTTGGGCTATACCAACTGGCTGCGCTTTTTAATATGGCTGGTGATAGGTTTGGTTATTTACTTTACCTACAGTTATAAAAACAGCGTGCTGGGCAGGGAGGCTAAAACGGCTTAGTTTAGTAAAATGACGATCGACTCACCCGGTCAGCGCTACGCTGGACCACCCTCTCTTCGCCTGCGGCGGAAAGAGGGAATTTGAAAATAGAAAGATAAGGATAAAACTCCTTCACCCTCTTTCCAGCGAAGCTGAAGATAGGGTTGACAAGCGCAGCAATGTCGGGGTGAGTAAACTATACAAGCTATAACCTAATTAGTTCATCATGTGGATATGTCCCATATGTAACCGCGAATTTTCTGCTACCAACCAGGTACATTCTTGTCGTGAGCGCGACCTGGGCGATTTTTTGCAAGATAAGTCGGAATACACAGTGGAGCTTTTTGATCATTTCATTACGGAATATCTGCAAATAGCCCCCATAAAAGTTTATCCTACCAAAAGTATGATCGCTATAGGTGCCCGAGTAAACTTTGCCTATGTTACCCAATTAGGCAAAAACTTTATTGATGTGGTGCTTCCCTTTAAGGAGATATATGAGGATAACCTGTGCTTTACCAAAATAAAAACGGTACCAGGCACCAATGATCAGAACCATTATTTCAGGATGTATTATAAAGAAGACTTAAACGATGAGGTCAGAAAATACATGAAAATGGCCTGGGAAAAGGGACAGTAGTTTGAAGTCTAAGACTATCTACTCCGGATAGGTCCTATGCTTCTTTTTACCCAGGATCCATTGCTGGGCCTTAAAGCTCAGGTAAGCTGAACCTGCTCCTACAAGCGCTCCACCTATAACATCGCTCGGGTAATGCACTCCTAAATACATCCGGGAATATCCTACCGCGCCAGCATATAAAAACGACGGTGCTATTACATACCATTTGGGTATAGCCAAACTTAAAGAGGTAGCCGCCGAAAAAGCAAATGCAGTATGCCCGGAAGGAAACGAAGGGTCTGTAGGGCCTGGCGATTCTTTCAGCGTAATCAGATCGGGGTGTGCTATATACGGCCGTGTACGGTTAAATATTTTCTTTAATACATAAGTGGAGCCGCCGGCAATTACCAGGGAGGCGCCTGCCTGTAAACCGGTAATTTTAAGATCATCGTCATGGTTTACAAAACCAGCTACCAACAAACCAACTGGTACAGCGGCATCAACATAAATAGCTTTTTTGGTAACAAATCTCCAGGTTTTATCGCCACCGTTAACCGGGCCATTGATATCTTTTAACAGGTTAAGATCAAGCCCCTGGGCAAATAAACCGGTGGCAAAAAACAATGCCCAAAACGTCAAATATATTTTCTTTTTCACTCGCAGAAATTTTCAAACCGCGATAAAAATGAAAAAACATTCTGTAGTAATATTGGATTAATATTATCCTAACATTAATCAGGGTAATATATCGACATTTTACAAATTTAGAGCCCTATTTTTGATAATTCAATGGTTAAAACGGAACTATAGTGGTATTCCCCCAAACTGGGTTTACCTGTATCTGCCAGGCATTAGATACGCCTCCAAAAAACGCACCGCTAAGTACTAAATCCTGGTTTTTCTGTACACTGATATTTGTAAAAGTATGGCTTGAACCTGCGCATGAAATTGTAAAAGAAAAAGGGCTCACAGTATTCGGTGTAATCAAACTAAAAACATAATTTGGTTTATTTTTTACAGAATCAGGTATGGTGTAAGTGGTTGGTAAGTAATCAAATATACTATAAAAGGTATCAACTGCTCCGGTATTCATATTGTACATAGCGGGTTCCCGGTTAAGGTATGTAATCCCGATGCTTGTCGCATTATTCGGCATATTATCTGTAAACTTTATATCTACCCGGCCAACTATTCGTTCAAGCGTTACGCTTTGATTGGCCACAGGACCTGTAACTGCTAAATTAAATGTTTTACCAAAAGTATCTTTCCAGAAATTCGCTGGATTAATATCATCACCCGAATATTCAGGGCGTCCATAATAGGCACCGGTAAACCCTACTATTCCCGTATTTATATTCGGTATAAAGCCTACTCCTCCAGCGTATATAGCTATAGTGTAGTTGCCTTTTATTAATGAATCAGCAATAGAACCCGAATTGAATGTACTTCCACTGAAGCTTTTATGCTTAATAATTTTTTTAGTTGAATCAAATACAGTGTAATAAACACTATCAAATACAGCCCAGTTTGGCGTAGTGTTTACAGAAAGCTTATTAGTGGTTAATTTACCATTGTTGCTAACCATTTGCTGTGTAAAAGTATTTACATTAAATGTTACCGCATATTTATGTTTATCCGTTGGCAAGGGTTGTGTATTGGAGTGCTCCTTTTTACATGAAAACAGCATCATTATCATCAACACCGGCATAAAGTATATATATCTTTTCATCGCTTTAAATTAAAAGGTACCGTTTGTTATATTCCAGTTCGGATCAAATGTTAATTGGAAATCTGTAGGTTGACTAGGAATACCTGAAGCAAACACATTTCCTCTCAACACTGTTATTTGATTGGACAAACAAGTTACATTGTTAATAGTGATCAAAGGGCTGAAAGCACCTGAACTATACTGCTGTATTTTAACCGTAAATGGTGTATGAACGCTATAGTTAAGTATAGGTAACAGAAAATTAGCCTGCCCTTTCTCGGCCGGTAAAAACGTGTGTGTGATTGTCCGCATGTATGAGCTGTTTGCAGCTGGTGCGCCGGTTGAGCACAAAAAAGAGTTATTATCAGGTATTGTTACCCGCAGGCTGTCAATATTAGCCGGAACATTATTGGTTGACAAAAGCCTGAGCTGCGTTAAAAGCCTGTTTAATATTACCGTTTGAGTTATCCCGCTTGATGTTACAGTAATGGAAACTTTACTATAAAAAACCTCGATATTTGGATTTACCGGAAAGTTATCAGTACTCAATGTTCCCGAACCAACAAGGTTAACGTTGGTGTTAGCTACAAAAACTACGGTGTAAGTACCAGGAGCAAAACTATTAGATATAATTCCAAAACCAGCGGTAGTGGTATCCTGCACTGCCTGATTTATCAAGCTGCCTGAACTATTATAAACCAGGTAGGTTAGCTTGCTTACATATTTTTTTAAAGTATCATTGGTAGCGTTTACCTTAAGTTTTTTTACGGCAGCAGTAAGTTTAACTATATTACCTACAGTAAAGGTTACCGTATATTTTTTTCCATCGGGCGGGGGGGTATTACCTGACGAATGATCTTTTTTGCAGGAGCCAAGCAAGATCATGGCTATTACCGCATAAAGTAATTCTTTTTTCATTAACTTGGGTTTAGATAACAAATATTAATATAATTTCTTTATAAAAAAAATTATATTTCGCTTTAATATAAAGGGTTACGTAAATTTAACATAACACAGCCGCATTGGTTACCTGTCGGTAAAACATAAAACGGGATGAAGTATCTGCTGGCCTATGCTTAACAAACACTTCACCCCGTTTAGGGTATCAAACTTAATATATCTTTCCGTTTAATTCACCCGGTGTATCTCTATAGCTTCCGGGATCGATAGCATGAGCGGTACTTTTTCTACCGTAACAAAGCTCAGATCCAGACCAAAGCCCCGTTCTTCAGACAAACTCACCTTTTTAAGCTGTACGTAGAAATCCATGATAAACCGCTCGTAAAACGACAGGCTGTGCGAGCGCGACAATACTTTTTCGATCACCACAAACCTGAAATCGCCAACGATCTTATGTTTGTTTAATGATTTATAGTGACTGGTAATATCCACTTCGCCTTTTTTAACCAGATCTTCCACCACTTTGCGGAATAGCAGATTTATCTGTTGCTCAACCCGGAAACCCAGCTTAAAGTCGATCCTGATGAGCTTGTTAGGCACCAGGAATTCTACTTCATACTCGCGTTTGTAAGGCTCATCAACCACGTCTACGTGTACCAGCCAATAAACATCGGCCCGCTTGGGTTGCTTTTGTAATATGGAGTAAACTATTTTCGACTCAATTTCGGAGTTAAAATTGGCGCTGGTCAAATACACCAATTGCGACGCGTATTTAGGCACGGTTTCGTCTGCACTCAGTTCCTTCAAAATATCAAAGTAATCGTCGATACTTACAAACTTCACATAACGGTTCCTGATCTTACGAGCGGTGTGCCAGGTCCACATTACAGTGAACAGGACGAAACCTATTGACAGGGTAAACCAGCCACCATCCAGGAACTTGTGTAAGTTACCCGCCAGGAAAGTACCCTCGATAGACACGTAAACGATCAAAAATATAGTAATGATATAGTTTGGTACCTTTTTACGCTTCAGGAATTTAGATACGAGTATAGTGGTCATGAGCATGGCCACGGTGATACTTAAACCATAGGCCGCCTCCATCCTGTCAGAATGACGGAATATGAGCACCACGCCCAAACAACCAGCCCAAAGTATCCAGTTTACGCTGGGTACATATAGCTGCCCTTTTTGTTCTGAAGGATAATTGATACGCACCTTGGGCCACAGGTTAAGTCGTACCGCCTCGGCTATGAGTGTAAACGAGCCTGATATCAAGGCCTGGCTGGCAATAATAGCCGCCACCGTAGCAATACCAATACCGTATAGCAGGAACCAAACCGGCATTATTTTGTAGAACGGGTTGTTAATATTAAGGTCCATCACAGTGCCATTGCGCTGCAACAGCCAAACAGCTTGTCCCAGGTAGTTTAATATCAAACAGGTTTTAACATATATCCAGCTAATGCGGATATTGGCTTTACCGCAATGACCCAGATCGGAGTACAAAGCCTCGGCTCCGGTGGTACATAAAAACACCGCACCCAATACAATAAAAGCGTTACCACTGGTACTGGAGCTTAGTAATTTATAAGCATAATATGGGTTTAAGGCCCTTATAATGATCGGATCGTGTATGATATAAGATATCCCCAGTACACCCATCATGGTAAACCAGATAAACATAATAGGCCCAAAAGCTTTACCTACCAGCGATGTGCCAAATTGCTGTATCACAAAAAGTACAGTAATGATGGCCATTACAATTTCAACAGTAGGCAAACGAGGGTAATAGGTTTGCAAACCTTCAATGGCCGATGATATGGTAATGGGTGGGGTAATGATACCGTCGGCAAGCAAGGCGCAACCACCTACTACAGCGGGTACAATGAGCCATTTTGCTTTACGGCGCACCAGCGAAAAGAGTGAAAAAATACCACCTTCGCCTTTATTATCAGCTCGTAAGGTAATCACTACATATTTCAATGTGGTTTGCAGGGTAAGCGTCCAGAAGATGAGAGATACACCTCCGAGTATTAATGTTTCGGAAATTCGTTGCTGACCAACTATAGCTTTAAATACGTATAATGGGGAGGTACCAATATCACCGTAAATTATTCCTAAACTGATGAGCAGGCCTGCGGCCGTCAGTTTTTGCAGATCTTTATGGTTCGACACTATTATATTTTAAAAGCAGCAAAAATATTAATTTTTTCCGGTAAACTTAAATAAACATTAAACGTATAAACAAAAAAGAAGTCTAAACTGTGAAATGGACATATTTTGTTAAAATTTGTTAAAAAGTTTTATAAAAGCATCATTTTTTAAATTGATGGGGGCTTTATTTATACTTTTGTAGGCGAAGACTTAAAATGAGGCGAAAAATAACTTATTCTTTTATTTACACCTATACTTGGTTCGTACTAATTGCGATGGCAGTTTTTATGAACTTTGCTTTTGTCTCCGATGCCAGAACTAAAAACGATACTACTTATCTGCGCGCTTCAAAAGAGAAAGCAGGTAAACTATCCTATTTTAAAAATGGCCTGCACCTGGTATTACCCCCAACAAAGCCGGCAATAACATCAAGCGTAAAAGTAAGCGTTTCGCGGCCTAACGATAAATTATTGAATGATGTGCAGGTATACCCTAACCCAGTTACCGATCAGATCAATTTAAAATATACCCTATCCCGCAATACCAACATCACCATTAAAATAATGGATGTACTGGGCAACGATATTACCACTATGTTTTCATCAAGGGTTGATTCGGGCGATCATAACATCAACTACCCTATAACCAACAAACTTTCCCGCGGTTTTTACTTTGTACGCGTTGTAGCAGGTACAGAATCGGTTATCAAACGTATTTCGGTTCTGTAAATAAGTTAGCTCTTTATTTTGTCATCCTGAGGTACGAAGGACCTGTTATTTAATTATTCAGGTAGTATGATAGATGCTTCACTCCGTTCAGCATGACAAACTTTCCATTCAGAGAAATTAAAATCCTATCCATCATTTTACCAAAATCCCCATACCACAAACCAAGCTATTTTTTTAGATTTGGCGTTTAAGCTTTACTTATGAAGATAATTGCCATTGGCCGCAACTATGCCGAACATGCCAAAGAATTAAATAACCCGGTACCCGCCGTTCCGGTTATTTTTATGAAACCCGAAACTGCCATCATCAAGGATAACAAACCTTTTTATCACCCCGATTTTTCTGACGATGTACATCACGAGATCGAGATCGTTTTAAAAATAAGCAAGGAAGGAAAACATATCAGCGAAAAATTCGCGTCCAGTTACTATGAAGAGATTGCTCTGGGTGTTGATTTTACAGCCCGGGATATCCAAAGCAAACATAAAGAAAAGGGCCTGCCCTGGGAACTGGCCAAAGCCTTTGACGGCTCGGCGCCAATCAGCGCTTTTGTGCCTAAAAGCAAATTCCCACAAATCTATGATCTGAATTTTAAACTGGATGTGAACGGCGAAACCCGGCAGCAGGGCAATACCCGCGATCTGCTGTTCCCGTTTGAAAACATTATTGCCTTTGTTTCACGATACATCACCCTAAAAAAGGGCGACCTTATATTTACCGGTACCCCGCAGGGCGTATCAAAAGTAAAAGTTGGCGATAGGCTGGAAGGATATTTAGAGGATGAAAAATTGCTTGACTTTTACGTTAAATAAAACATGATCAAAAAACAGCTGATTATTACCGCGCTGTGCCTTGTTTTTAATTTGGGCATACAGGCACAAACGCCTATTCAAAGCAGGCAATACCCGCAAAACTATTTCCGCTATCCGCTTGATCTGCCGCCAACTACAGCTGGTTCATTTGGCGAGCTCAGGCCGGCACACTTTCATTCTGGACTCGATTTTAAAACCAACCAACGTACCGGCTACCCGGTACATGCTGCTGCTGACGGCTTTGTTTCAAGGGTAAGGGTGCAATTCGGTGGTTTTGGCAGGGCCGTTTACATTACCCATCCCAATGGTTATACTACCGTTTATGGTCACCTCGAAGCTTTTTCGCCCGCCATAGCCGCCATTGTAAAAGCCTACCAGTATGATCACCAAACCTATGAGGCCGATTTTAATCTCGACCCTAAACAGGTTCCGGTTCAAAAAGGTGATGTATTTGCCATGTCAGGTAATGCCGGAGCATCGGCCGGGCCGCATGTGCATTTCGAGATCAGGGATACCCAAACCGAGCAAACCATTAATCCGCAATTGTTTGGTTTAACCATTCCAGACAGGATTCCTCCTACCATCACCTCTATCGGCATCTATCACCTCAATGGTAATCCTTTCAGCGAAAAAACCCAAAAAGAATTTCTGGCAGTAACCGGAGGCACAGGGAATTATCACTTATTAAAACCACAGGTATTGCACCTGAGCGGTTATGTGGGTTTCGGTATTAATACCACCGATATGAACAGCGCATCAGCCAATCATAACGGCATTTATTCGCTGGAGCTAAAGCTCGATGGTCAAACCGTGTACACCTTTACCGTAGAGCGCTTTGCCTTTGATCAAACCCATGCTATCAACGCTTATATTGATTATCCGGCGTTTGAATCATCGCGCCGCTGGATGCAAAAGTGTTTTATATTACCAGGTAGTCACATATCCCTTTACCCCCAATCCATCAACCGGGGCATCATCACTTTTGATGACAATGCCCTGCATGATGTGGAGTATGTGGTGAAAGACGTGGCTGGCAATACATCAACCCTAAAACTAAAAGTACAGTCCGAAAAATTCACACCCCCTGCTTATAAAGTAGCTGGTACCTTATTCCATTTTGATAAAAAGAGCGAGTTTAGTACCGATAAAGTGAAGGTGAGCATTATGCCGGGCAATTTATACGACGATCTGGATTTTATCTATTCCGTATCCCCAAAACCAGCCTCAGGCTTTTCGGAGGTGCACCATATCCATAATCGCCTTACACCTATTCATGACAGCTATGACCTTTGGATAAAACCAGATGCCGACCTGGGCAAATACGCCGATAAAGCTGTCATCGTAAGTATAGCCGGCGGTTGCCAGGGTGGTTATTTCCAGGATGGTTATGTAAAATCAAAAGTGACTGCCTTTGGCGATTATTTTATCAGGATAGATACCATACCGCCGGTTATCCGCCCGCTCAATATCATCAACGGTAAAAACATGGCCGCGGCCAAAAGTATCAACTTTAGGATGAGCGATAATCTGTCGGGGATTAAAAGCTATGCCGGCACTATCGACAATAAATGGGTTTTAATGGAATGGGATTATAAAAGTAAAATACTAAGTTATACCTTTAGCGGCGAAATTGCTCCTGGTAAGCATGCATTTAAGCTGACAGTTGGCGACAATAAGAATAATTTTTCGGAATTTACAGCAGAATTTTACAAGTAGTAAAATTCAGTATCAAGTAGCTAGTATCAAGTATCATGACTTCTTAAACGCGGTATTTAGGGGTAATGAAAATCTCGATGTAAAAAAATCTTGATAATTGATACTAGCTACTTGATACTAACCGGCTACTTGATACTAAAACAAAACCTATGGCAACATTAAAAGAAGGCGATAAAGCCCCTGATTTTACGGCAAAGGACCAGAATGGTAAAACCATTTCTCTTGCTGATTACAAAGGAAAAAATGTGATCCTTTATTTTTATCCAAAAGATGACACCCCGGGCTGTACTGCCGAGTCATGTAACTTTAGGGATAACTATCAAGTTCTATCAAAAATTGGCTTTGAAGTGATTGGTGTAAGCACCGACGATGAAAAATCTCACAAAAAATTCGAGACCAAATACAGTCTGCCTTTTACCCTGATAGCCGATAACGAAAAACAAATTGTAGAAGCTTACGGCGTTTGGGTAGAGAAAAACATGTACGGCAAACAATATATGGGTACCGCGCGCACTACTTTCCTCATCAGCGCCGATGGTATCATCAGCAAAATAATTCACAAGGTTGATACCCAGAATGCTTCACAGCAAATACTCGACCTGATATCATAAACTTTAAAAACCAAACCGAAGCTATTTAGTACTTCCCGGACTTTATTAATGAAACCTACTATTCAAGAATTAGAAAAAACCGCGTCGCAGATCAGACGCGACATTGTACGTATGGTACACGCCTGCCAATCGGGTCACCCGGGTGGTTCATTAGGTTGTACAGAATATTTCACCGCCCTTTACTTCTCGGTAATGAACCACGATCCGAAGTTTAACATGGATGCCGTTGGTGAGGATATTTTCTTTTTATCAAACGGGCATATTTCTCCTGTATTTTACAGCACACTGGCCCATGCAGGCTATTTTGACAAAGTTGAATTAGCCACCTTCCGCAAGCTGAATACCCGCTTACAAGGTCACCCTACCACACATGAGCATTTACCGGGAGTGCGTATCGCTTCGGGTTCATTGGGTCAAGGCTTATCAGTAGCTATCGGCGCCGCGCTTACCAAAAAACTGAATGGCGATAAATCATTAGTGTTCACCCTGCATGGCGATGGTGAGCTACAGGAAGGACAAATATGGGAAGCCGCCATGTTTGCGCCACACAACAAGGTTGATAACCTGATATCGACCATTGATGTGAACGGTCAACAAATTGACGGGCCTACCAACCTGGTACTGTCACTGGGCGATCTGCATGCCAAATGGGAAGCCTTTGGCTGGGACGTTTTGGAGATGAAAGGTAACGATATGGCCGATGTGGTAAAAACACTGGAACTGGCCAAAAGCCGCACAGGCCAGGGTAAACCGATCATGATACTGATGCATACCGAAATGGGCTATGGCGTTGATTTTATGGTGGGCAGCCACAAATGGCATGGTGTAGCGCCAAATGACGAGCAGCTGCAATTGGCTCTCGGTCAACTGGAAGAAACACTGGGCGATTATTAGCCCCCTCTTAGAAGCAAGAGACAAGAATCAAGACACAAGAATTTATCACATAGAATATTTCCCAAAAGCCCTTCTCCTTTGGAGAGAGGTTGGGGTAAGGCTCATGAAAAAATACACTTATACAGAAAAAAAAGATACCCGCTCGGGCTTTGGCGCCGGGTTGCTGGAAGCCGGCAGAAAAAACGACCAGGTAGTGGCCCTTTGCGCCGACCTGATTGGCTCATTAAAAATGAATGATTTCATCAAGGAATTTCCTGAACGTTTTGTACAGGTGGGTATTGCCGAAGCTAATATGATGGGCATTGCTGCCGGTATGACCATTGGCGGTAAAATTCCGTTCACAGGTACTTTCGCCAACTTTTCAACCGGCAGGGTTTATGACCAGATCCGCCAGTCGATAGCATACTCCAACAAGAACGTAAAAATTTGCGCCTCACACGCTGGTTTAACCCTGGGCGAAGACGGTGCTACCCACCAGATCCTGGAAGATATCGGTCTGATGAAAATGTTGCCGGGAATGACCGTGATCAACACCTGCGATTATAACCAAACCAAAGCTGCTACCCTGGCTATTGCCGAGTACGAAGGCCCGGTTTACCTTCGTTTTGGCCGCCCGGTGGTGCCTATTTTTACCGATCCGGATCAAAAATTTGAGATTGGCAAGGCATGGATGGTGAATGAAGGTGCAGATGTGACTATATTTGCCACCGGTCACCTGGTATGGCAGGCTATATTAGCCGGCGAAATGCTGGCCGAGGAAGGTATTGACGCCGAGATCATTAACATACACACCATAAAACCTTTAGATGCCGAAGCCGTATTAAAGTCGGTGGCAAAAACAGGTTGTGTGGTTACTGCCGAAGAGCATAACCGCCTGGGTGGTTTGGGCGATAGCATTGCACAGGTGTTGGCTACGCATAACCCAACGCCGCAGGAATATGTGGCCGTTAATGACAGCTTTGGCGAAAGCGGTACACCAGAGCAACTGATGACCAAGTATGGCCTTGATGCTGAGCATATTGTACTGGCAGCAAAAAAGGTAATGAAAAGAAAACAAAATGCGGTAATTAGCATTTAACTATAAAAATTGAAAAATGTCGTTGCAGGTTGAAGATTCAGAGATTTTAAGTAAGTTCCAGGACGAAAAAACACGTAACGAAGCGTTTAACCTGTTATTGAAAAAATACCAGCAAAAAATTTACTGGCACATCAGGCGCATGGTTGTAGACCATGACGATGCGGACGACTTGGTGCAGGATGTTTTTATAAAGGTTTGGAAAAACCTGCTGGGTTTTAGAAACGACGCGCAGCTATATACCTGGATGTACAGGATAGCATCCAACGAGTGTATTACTTTTTTGAACAAGAAAAAGCAAAAAAATAATATTCCGTTGGATGATGTGGCTTATGAACTGGCTGATTCACTGGCCGATTCGAGCTATTTTAACGGCGACCAGGCACAGCGCAAATTGCAGGAAGCATTGTTAACCTTGCCCGAGAAACAACGACTGGTTTTCAACATGAAATATTATGATGATATGAAGTATGAAGAAATATCAGATGTTTTGGGCACGAGTGTGGGTGCTTTAAAGGCATCTTTTCACCTGGCTGTCAAGAAGATAGAGGCATTTTTATTGTCAAGAGATTAAATTCAAAATTAATACAGAATTACGTTAAACCTTTTAGCAATAAATTCATCTATAGTACTGTATGAAAAGCGATATGGACAATAGGGAGTGGCTGGATGATTATGAATCATTGAAACGGATCGATGCCAAGAATCCGTTTCTGGTTCCGCCTGGCTATTTCGATGAATTAGCGCAGCATATAACATCACGCATAAGGCTGGAAGAGTTAAAAAACTCATCCACGGGATTTTCCGTGCCTGAAAACTACTTTGATCAATTAAGCAGTAACATACAAAGCCGCATACGTGTTGAGGACGCTGTGAACTCACAGGACTCCGGTTTTACCGTACCTGAAAATTATTTTGACGAGCTTGGCAGCAATATTCAAAGCAGGATAACGATTGAGGAAGCATTAAACCCCGAGCACCAGGGTTTTAGTGTACCCGAAAATTATTTTGATGAACTGAGCAGTAACATCCAAAGCAGGATAGCTATTGAGCAGCAGATCAGCAACGAAGCCGAGAGCTTTACCGTGCCTGAAAATTACTTCGAAACACTGAGCAGTAATATTCAAAGCCGGATAGCGATTGAAGAGCATATCAATAGCGAAGCCGAAAGCTTTACCGTGCCTGAAAACTATTTTGAGCAGTTAAGCCAAAATATCCTAAATAAAACAGTTAACGAGGAACAGGTTACGGCCAAAGTAGTTACCTTGCCTGTTGCCGTTAAAAAGAAAGGTATTGTACGCAGGATGTTCGCGTCACCAACCTTCAGATACGCTACCGCAGCCTGCTTTGCCCTGATACTGGGCATTGGTGTAGTGATCAGGAATGCCGATGCGCCCGTAAAGCACGATCAATCTTTTTTACATGAGCAGCTGTCAACCGTACCGGTTGACGAAATTAAAAGCTACCTTCAACTGCATGCAGATGCAGGTGATACCCCTTCCCTGATGGACGGCGGTCAGCAAATAAACAGCGCGAATCTGGATGCAGACCTGTCCGACTATTTGGAGAGTACTAATTAACGATACATTTTAATGAGTAAATTGATCAGGCATATTTTTGTTTTATTATTGATGATAGCAGCAGGCTATGAGTCCTTTGCTCAGGCAAGCAATAGCCTGGTACAGCGGCAGGGGATAACGCCTGCGCCACTGCGTAACAAAAAAAATGTACGCCAAAAGCTTGATGCAGCTCATGACAGATTTATCAATAAACAACTTGACTTGACCGATGAAGAATCGGCCAAGTTTTGGCCTATATATCGCCAGTATCAACAGGAAATCACGGCTGTTAACATATTAAAACGCCTTAACAATTCAAGCGCTGCCTCTAATGGTACCGAGCAAATAGATAAAGAAATTTACTATGAAAGCCAGCAAGTTGCCATCCGTAAACGCTATCGGGATGCATTCTCCAAGATCCTCCCCCCAGAAAAGGTAAGCAAGCTATATAAAAGCGAGCAGGCCTTTCGCGACGAGCTTATCAAACAACTCAGCGAACGCAGCGAAAGGGCAGGAAATTAAGTCATTAGTCATTAGTCATTAGTCATTAGTCATTAGTCATTAGTCATTAGTGACAATTACTATTGACCCTTTCTGTTTTGATCAATTTATATTCCTGCATTAAAGTTTATCTTTGCCCTCGATAACTCAGGACTCAGAACTAAAAACTTACAACTCCCCATGCCTACCCTTCGCCAACTCTTTTTAGTCAATAACGCGCAAACCACCAACTTTCCGCTGTTGCTGGAGTTTGAACGGGCCGAGGGCGTATATATGTATGATATCGCGGGCAAAGCCCATACCGACCTCATATCGGGCATTGGCGTAAGCAGCCTGGGCCACGGTAATCCAAAAGTTATAGCAGCTATTAAGCACCAAGTTGACCAATATATGCACCTGATGGTTTATGGCGAATATATACAAACGCCACAGGTTCGTTTTGCCGAAAAACTGCTATCTGTGCTGCCTCCAAATCTACAGTCGGTATATTTTACCAACTCCGGCGCCGAAGCCGTTGAGGGGGCTTTAAAATTAGCCAAACGCTATACCGGCAGGCAGCAGATCATCGCTTGCCACAACTCCTACCATGGCAGCACCCAGGGTGCCTTGAGCGTAATGGGTAACGAAGAATTTAAGCAGGCTTACCGCCCTTTGCTTCCGGGAATAAACTTTATCCGCTTTAATGAGACAGACGATCTGCACCTCATCACCGATCAAACCGCTTGCGTCATCATCGAAACCATACAGGGCGAAGCAGGTATCCGCGTACCTGATGACACTTATATGCAAGCCCTGCGCAAACGATGCGATGAGACCGGTACTTTACTGATATTGGACGAGATACAGGCCGCCTTTGGTCGCACCGGTAAACTTTTCGCTTTTGAACATTTTGGTATTGTGCCCGATATTTTGCTGCTGGCCAAAGCGCTGGGCGGCGGTATGCCGGTAGGCGCTTTTATCTCCTCCAACGCCATCATGGGTGCGCTTAAGGAAAATCCTATCCTGGGTCATATCACCACCTTTGGCGGGCATCCCGTATGCTGTGCCGCAGGCCTGGCAGCCCTGGAGGTATTACTGGACGAAAACCTGGTATCCGGCGTAGCCGAAAAGGAAGCCCTGTTCCGTAAATTGCTGGTTCACCCGGCTATTAAACAGATACGGGGCAAAGGATTGATGCTGGCCGTTGAACTGGACAGTTTTGATCTTAATAAAAAAATAATCGACCGCTGTATTGAACACGGCATCATCACCGACTGGTTCTTGCATTGCAGCAATTCTATGCGCATCGCTCCTCCACTTATTATTACCCCCGCTCAAATTGAACATGCCTGCAGTGTGATACTGGAGGCTGTTGAGTATTATATGGCAGATTAGCATACCGGAGATTCGACTCACCCGATCTGCGCTTCGCTGGATCACCCTCTCTTCGCCTGCGGTGGAAAGAGGGGATAAAAAATCAACAATAATAAAGGACCGAAGTGTATTTTTCAACCCTCTTTCCGACAAAGCCGAAGAGAGGGTCGACAAGCGCAGCGACGTCGGGGTGAGTCTAAAGCACCTCACATAGCAGCTTATTGGGTATTAATCCGTATCTTAACACAGATTAAAAAAGTCGACTCATCTATTGAAAGTAACTTTCAGGTTACTTTATTGAATAATATATCATTTTTTATAGTTTGAATTAAATTGGTATGGTTTATGCAATTATGGTATAGACTATATAAAAGGCTCTGAAAAAGCCTGTTTCCTACCAAAACAGATCAGTTTTGCTCTTTTTTATAGTCATAGTTTAAACAATTAATTAGAAAGAATTGTTTAAATCAGTAACCGTACGTTCTTAACATCCTACCTACATATGAAAATAGCATATATATCAACCTACCCTCCGCGCGAATGTGGCCTGGCCACCTTCAATCAAAACCTGATGCGGGCCATTAACGCCAATTTTCCCGAAAGAAATTCGCTTGCACACGGCGGTTTTGTGGTCGCGCTAAACGATTCAGAGAGCCTGCAGCATTACGAGTACCCGGAGGAGGTGAAATATATTATTCGCCAGGACCATCAGAAAGACTATATCCGCGCTGCTAATTATATCAACACCAGTAATGCCGATGTATGTATCATGGAGCATGAGTTTGGCATATACGGCGGCGAAAGTGGTATATATATTCTACCCCTGATCAACCGGCTCGAAAAACCCTTGATCTCGATACTGCATACCATATTGAAAGATCCCAGCTATGTGCAACGCATCATCATCCGCGAAATAGCCGAACAATCCTCAAAGATCATTGTGATGAGCCAACGGGCCGTAGAGTTTTTAACCACCATCTATGATATCCCTGCCGAAAAGATCCAGATCATTGAACATGGTGTTCCGGATGTGGAGGCATCGGATGATAACCCGGTTAAAAACCTGTCGTCGTTCAAAAAACATCGCGTGTTGCTCACCTTTGGTTTATTAAGCCGTAATAAAGGTTTAGAGACCGTGATAAAAGCCCTGCCCCGCATTGTAGCCAAACACCCGGATGTCATGTATGTAATATTAGGTAATACCCATCCGGGTGTGATCAAAAGTTCTGGCGAGGAATATCGGGACCACCTTAAAACACTGGCTAGCCAATTGGGTGTATCGGCCAATCTGGCTTTCATTAACAAATTTGTTTCGGAAGAGGAATTGGTGAATTACCTCACCGCCTGCGAAATTTATGTAACACCTTATCTGAACGAGGCACAGATCACCAGCGGTACACTTTCATACGCCGTTGGTGCCGGTGCCGCAGTGGTATCAACCCCTTACTGGCATGCTACCGAGCTGCTGGCCGATAAACGCGGCCGCCTGTTTGATTTTAAAAACTCCGATACCCTGGCTGATACCGTAATTGAATTACTTGGCCAGGATCGTGTGCTGAAAGAATTGAAAGAAAATGCCTACCAATATGGCCTGCATTTACGCTGGCCTGTTGTAGGCGCCGAATTTATAAAAGTAGCCCAGGAGGCTATTGTCCGGTTCGACTTTAGTGATAAGATCCTCAAAAACAGCATTGTTGACCCGGAGATACTGCCCAAATTCAGTTTGACGCACGTATTGCGTTTAACTGATGATACCGGTATTGTGCAACATGCCAAATACGGCATACCCAATTTAAAAGAAGGCTATTGTTTAGATGATAACGCCCGCGCGCTTATTATGGCCCTGATGGCTTATCAGCGTAGTAAAAGCCGGGAAGCATTTGAGCTGCTGCCTATCTACCTCAGCTACATCCACTATATGCAAACGGATGATGGTAATTTCCGCAATTTCCTGAGCTTCGATCGCCGTTATCTGGATGAGGTAGGCTCAGAGGATTCTTTTGGTCGTACCATCTGGGCACTGGGCCACCTGATCAGCTGCGCGGCCAGTAATTCCTACCGGGAGTTTTCGCTGGAAATATTCCATAAATCGGTACCGCATTTTGCTGCGCTGAAACATTTAAGGGGCATGGCCAATACCATTATTGGCATCAGCTTGTACCTGCAAGTATATCCAACGGATGAAGGCATGGTAAAAATACTGAACGACCTTACCCAACCGCTCATAGATGCCTATGAAAATACGCATTCGGAAGACTGGCAGTGGTTCGAAGAAAAAATGACCTATGATAATGCCATATTGCCGCTGGCGTTGCTGCACTCCTGCGAAATTACCGGCAACGAAGATGCCAAACGCATAGCATTGGCTACCATGGCCTTCCTGGATAAACTGACCCTGTCGAACGGGTATCTGAGTCCGGTGGGTAACGATGGCTGGTATTACCGTGGCGGTAGTTTCCCTACGTTTGATCAGCAGGCTATTGAAACTATGGCCATGGTGCTGATGCACTTCCAGGCTTACCAGCTATTCCGGATACCACAATATGTCGAAAAAATGTTTCTGAGCTATAAATGGTTCCTGGGCGAAAACACATTGCGCGCGCCGCTATATGATCATGAAACCAAGGGCTGCTGCGATGGCTTGCTGCCAACAGGCATCAACCGTAACCAGGGCGCCGAAAGTACGCTGGCCTACCTCATATCGCACCTAACCGTACTAAAAGCCTTTGAACTCGAATACGAATACAACAAATATGGCAGCAGCCAGAAAATGGAAACGTGTTAGATGTAGAGAGTGGTGAATGAAGAGTAGTGAGTGGTTGTAACCGGATTTTACCATTCACTACTAACTACTCACCATTCCCCTGCGCTGTCCGATTCTCCGACTTCGGACAATTATGCCGATAGTCTTTAGACTACAGAAGCACAAACGAATAAGCCATTACACGGTAGTTGCAAACTACTTACATAGTCGTCCGAAGTCGGAGAATCGAACAGCGCAGTTCGAATAGCATGCAGTACAAAAATCACTAATTCACTAACTCAATAATTCACTAATTAAGAAGATGAAGGTTGCCGTATTAGCGCCTGTTGCCTGGCGCACACCGCCCAGGCATTATGGGCCCTGGGAACAAATAGCATCAAACATTGCCGAAGGCTTGGTAAAACTGGGTATGGAGGTTACTCTTTTTGCCACCGGCGATTCGATAACCGCGGGCAAGCTGGAATCGGTTTGCGCCATGGGGTACGAAGAGGACCGCGGCCAGGATGCCAAAGTGCTGGAGTGCCTGCATATCAGCAATCTGATGGAGCAGGCCGAGCGGTTTGATATCGTTCATAACAATTTTGATTTTTTGCCGCTTACTTATTCGGGCCTGATCAATACACCGATGATCACCACTATACATGGCTTTTCATCGCCCCGCATTGTCCCGGTGTATAAAAAATACAACAACAGGGGCCATTACGTGAGCATCAGCAATGCCGATCGCAGTCCGGAACTGGAATATCTGGGCACCGTTTACAATGGTTTAGATACCGCCGATTTTGAGTTTTACGAAAAGCCAGGCGAGTACCTGCTGTACTTTGGCCGCATCCACCCGGACAAAGGCACAGCCGAAGCTATTACCATAGCTCAAAAAAGCAAACGCAAGCTGCTGATAGCGGGCATCATTCAGGATGAAAACTATTACCGCGAAAAAGTAGAGCCTTTTTTATCCAGCGAAATAGAATATATAGGCCATGCCGGACCAGAAAAGCGGAAACAGCTTTTGGGTAATGCCTATGCCCTGCTGCATCCCATCAGCTTTAACGAACCATTTGGGATGAGCGTAGCCGAGGCTATGCTCTGCGGCACCCCGGTGATCGCCTTTAACCGCGGATCGATGCCTGAACTGATCAGGGATACCGAAACAGGTTTTTTGGTGAATACCATTGATGAAGCCGTAAATGCTGTTAACCAGATCCATACGATTGACCGGGTGGCTTGCCATACCTGGGCCGCCTCGCGGTTTTCGAAAGATAAAATGGTGGTTGATTATTTAGGTTTGTACCAACAGATATTAGCCCCCTAACCCCCTAAAGGGGGAATGAAAGCATTTGTTACCAAAACGCTCCCGCGAGATTAGCGCAGCGTATCTCGTGGGCGACATCGTCAAAGCCTTCGGCTTATATTTTCAGCTTTCAGCTGAAACCATGCGTATCACGAGTTGGAAACTCGCGGAAGCTAAATACCAACAGATATTAGGTTAAAAAAACGAAGGAGCTTATGCCTGGTTACCACTATACATGCCACCACCATATACCTCGGCTTGTTCATTGGTTACAAATAAAACCAGCTCAGCATCTTCATCTTGAGCTTCAATCACAACCTCTTCATTTTTGATGACGAGGCTCTCCCTTTTTCCTAAATTGATATCGCCGTTTACTTCCACTTTCCCATTAAACACATACAACAAACAGGTAAGATCATCGCTGGGCAGCTGGGGCAGCGGCATGCTGGTATTTTTCAGCAGTTTCATATCATACAGCCAGGTTTGGCTGCTGAACTGAAATATTGTTTCCGGCTCTGGGGACGCCAGTAGCCGCCATTTATTCTCACTATGCAAACTTTCCAATTCAAGGAATACCACCTCGGGTTTTAGGTCTTTTTTACCAGGACGAATAAAGATCTGCAATCCCTCTAAGGGTTCTCCCTCACCAATAATTTTTTCCTCATGATAAAATGAGCTCCCGGCTTTCATCAGCATCAGTGTCTTCTTACCGATCATCTTTACAAAACCTTCGGAGTCGCTGTGTTCAGCTTTCCCGGTTCTGAAATAAGATAGTATTTCATCATTGATATGCGGGTGCATTTTAATAACCGTATTTCCGTGGATCTCCGGATGATCGATCCTGCCGATACTACCTATTCCGGTATCCGTTTTAGAAACTGCTAACCCGGGGTACAATATTTTAATAGGACCGTGGCCTACAAACATCGTGTTGCTTATTTTTTGTAGCATAAATAATTTTTTGAGAGAGCCGGATAATAACGTCTGATTATCCGGCTCTCTATTATTATAATTCAGTTTTAGGCAAATTGCCCAACTTTCGACATCACTTCTTCAAAAAGAATGGGTAATACCTTCTGCCCTTCTTCTGTTGCCCAGTTATGTACCAGTTCTGATATTAACTGGTTAATTGTTGTAGTCCGCACACCCTGGCTTTCCCAGGTTTGTTGGGCCACATCATCGGCAATTTGAGATGGCGAACCACCTGCATCGATCACCACCTGAACATCAAACCCTTCACCTTTCATGGAGATAGATGGCCAAACGATACAAACATCATTGGTAAGCCCTGCCATAATCACATTTTTTCTGCCATTGGCGGCCTTCAATACCGCTGCTTGGTATGCATCGTCGTCCCAGGCATTGGTGATTCCTGAACGTTTTACACGGTTTGCATATTCTTCGGGAAGCAGATCCTGTAGATCCTGTAGTAAAGGACCCTGGGCATGGTCTTCCTGGCTGCTTGTCAAAACAACCGGAATATCGAGCGCCTTAGCCAATCGTGCCAGGGCCCTTGTCCTGCTTATTATCATTTCATGGGGCTTGTTTGCACAAAAATTAAGTGTACCCACCTGGTGATCCACCAATAACATTACTGTATCGTCCTTTTTGAACTGTTTCATTTTCTGAAGTTTTAATTGTTTAATATTTAACAAAATCTTTTCAGTGATTTATAAAACAAAGTTACCCCGGGGTCATACCGAAGAACGATGACATTTGTCATTAAAGAAAATTGGGTCAGAAGAAGGGCGCGTGTTATATGGGATAGATCCGTTTTATTTTTTCACTAATTTACTGCGAACCCGGCTAAGCGTTTCTTTATTTATACCCAAATAGGAGGCAATGGTGTGTTGCGGAAAGCGCTGTACAAAATCGGGGTAATTTTTTAACAGCTCTTCATACCGTTCTTTAGCAGGTAAAGTAATGGAGTAATTCAATCTTTTTTGTGAAGCGATGAAATTGCTTTGATTCATCTGCCAGAACATTTCTTTGATGGTGGGAATGTTCAGGATCTGCAATAAATCGGCATGTTTCAATGTTAGTAATTCAGTATCCTCCCAGGCGTCGATATTATAAACAGAAGGGGTTTTCATCAAATAACTTTCACGGTCAACCATCCACCAGTTTTCGATGGCTAATTGTATAATATGTTCGTTGCCGCCCGAATCAATGCTATATAACCGCATAGCACCTTTCAGGATAAAGCCGGTATACTGACAGATATGTCCCTGTTGTAAGAACAGCTGTTTCCTTTTTAACGTTTTTGGGAAAAACGATTTTTTGATCAATTCTTCCTCTGCACTGGTGAGTGGGGATTCGCTATAGCGATGTATATAGTTAAACAGTGACTCATACATAGTGGCCAAACGTTTGATTCAAGTAAAAAATGTTTATGAAAGCTCTATTGTGCTGATAATTCCTTCGATGGCTTTCTTCAATACCATATTGTTCATGGCAGGGTCTATATCTTTATAATAGCGATTTAAAGAGACGAGGCCATGCACAAAAGACATACATATGAGGTAATTACAGCGGAAGGCCTCCTCTGTCAATGTATTTCCTTTTACCAGGGGCTGCATTTCTTGCCGGAACAGGTTGATAAATGTCGACAGCGCCGGGAATGCTTTTCCCACATCCTCAACACCTGAACCCACTGTATACATTAGCTGGTAAAGCTCATTTTCTTTAGTGGCAAAATGCACAAATGCCATCAGCATGGCCTCCATCCTTTCTTTCGGATCGGTCACGGATACCAACCCCTGTTTTATGCAATTGATCAGCATGGTAAAACCCCGTTTCGAAAGCTCGATCAAAACCGCTTCTTTATTCAAAAAATAGGAATATACAATAGTGGGGCTGTATTCAATAGTGTCGGCAATTTTCCTGATGCTTACGGCCTCGCATCCTTCATTTTTGACGATATCCATTGCAGCATCAAGAATAAGCTGATGGACCTCTGCTTTTAAACGTTCTACGCGTTCTTTGCTACCCATATGTCTTATGATGAATTGGTGAGGGTAAAGTTAATGCTTTTTATGATTATGAATGCCCAATGCGTGTGAGGGCACCAATCAATGGAAAAATATCTTTTTAGCTATTATATTAGTATATAGATTCCAAACATCAATGCTAAAAAACAATTTGCCCAATTTAAGTTGGAAGATAAGTTCATCCAACATACATGTATCACAAATTTTGTAAATAATTTGCGACATATAATAAATGCCTTCCTTTCATTGTTTAATTTTCATTGTTAAATAAAAAAAACGCCTTTATGAGGAACCTTCGTTACCTGACTTTATCTTACTTATTATTGTTATCCAGCCTTACCGTAATTGCCCAGGAGGCCAATCATATCAAACAAAAAAAAGCCCAACCCGATTCGGTGAAAAAATCGAAGGACCTGCCTGGGCGAAACCGGGCATCGTCCCTGTTTGCAGACTCCGGCAAGCTAAGCAGCAGTGATTATCAGCAACACATTGAAAATACATACATGATTCTCAATAATATTGAGAACAAAAGTGAATTGGGATTGCAGATCAGTACTATCAGAACAAAACTAAAAGATGCTGATTCCATATTGTTTGTTTTAAAAGATAATGTATTGAATAACAGCGCGGCGCTAAACTTGCGCAACCTGCAGGTATTCAGGACCCTGTTACAGAACATTCAAACCGATCTTAAAGAACACAGAGTAATACTGGATAATACCGACAATGAATTAACCGCCCTTAAAGGCGGCATGAAGGCATTAATGAAGGATACGGTACTAAGGCAACTGATAAGGGATTCTGTAATTCGTAAACAATACGCGGCACAGTTAAAGGATCTGCGGGGAGTATGGCTCGGTAGTACAGGAAAGCTGAAGAAAAGCGCGGCTATTATAAATCGCTTGCAAACACATACCTCGGCCAGTATGATCACTACAGTACAACTACTGGAAAAAGTGAACACCCTGCTTACCACTTCTGCAACCCGCATTTTTGGCAAAGAATATAATTATTTGTGGGAGAAGGACACGGATACAACCACGGCACATACCCGTTCGTCGTTTGGTAAAGCTTACCAGGGCGAAAAGAAAGCATTGAATTATTATTTCAAAGATAGCGGCAATAAACGCTTATTCCTGCTGCTCATTGGTGTATTGTTTTTTGTATGGATCTATCGTAACATCCGTGTGCTGAAGCAAAAGAAAGCCATGGAAAGCATCAGTAAAATGGGATTCACCTACCTGCCTTCCGGGTATATTGTTTCGGCATTTGTGGTTATGTTTACCGTTGCACCACTGTTTGATCTGTATGCGCCATCCACCTACATTGAGTCAATGCAGTTTTTTCTGATGATCATTCTCACGGTGATCTGCTGGAAAAAATGGCCGCGAGAATTATTCCGGTATTGGATAGTGATGGTAGTACTTTACCTCTGTTTCTCGTTTACACACCATCTGTCCGATCCCGGATTTTGGCAGCGTTTCATGCTGATACTGCTCAACGTATTCTCCTTCATTTTTGGTTTGCTCTTCCTTTCAAAAATGAGGCAACACCTGCATATGAAAGGCTTTTTACGGTTTGTGATCATCCTGCATAATGTAATGAATGTACTGGCAGTTATCTTCAATATATGGGGGCGTGTTTCCCTGGCGCAAATATTAGGTAATACAGCTATCTTTTCGTTTATGCAGGCAATAGGGCTGGCTGTATTTAGCCAGATATGTGTTGAAGCTATATTGCTGCAGATAGTAGCCAGCCGTGTTAAGCTAGGCTATGAAGGCGATTTTGAATATGAGCATGTACTCAAGAGCTTCCGTCGGCTTATTCTTTTCCTGGTGGTTATTTTATGGCTCATTGTATTTACCACCAACCTGAACATCTATACGTCGGTATTAGGTGGTTTGACTGATTTTCTGCAACTCCGCCGCAGCATAGGCAATGCCACCTTTACTTTAGGGGGTATATTGCTCTTCTTTTTCATTATTTGGGTAGCACACCTGCTGCAGCGGTACGTAGGTTATTTTTTAGGCGATACCAATACGGAGGAGGATATTAATGATAAAGGGCAACGCTCAAGATTGCTGGTTACCAAACTTATTTTGCTTTGCCTGGGGTACTTACTGGCGGTGGCCGCCTCGGGTGTACCGGTAGATAAGATAACCATTGTAATTGGCGCGCTTGGCGTTGGTATTGGTTTGGGTTTACAGAATATTGTAAACAATTTTGTATCCGGTATTGTACTGATCTTTGACAGGCCGCTGCAAATAGGCGACGTGGTTGAAATAGGCGGACAAACCGGAAAAGTAAGAGAAATAGGATTACGGTCAAGTACTATATTAACACAGGAAGGCGCCGAAGTAATTATTCCAAATGGCGACGTACTTTCTCAAAAAATAGTGAACTGGACACTCACCAACAGTCAACGGAGGTTGGAAATGGAATTGTCTGTAAGTGGGAGCACGGATATGGAGGTGGTTTCTTCGGCTATCAAAAAAGCGATCCTCGCTTCAAAATACGTTTATCACAGTCGTGATCCACAGATATTATTTACAAAAGTGAATGAGGATGGCTTTGATATGAAAGCATTCTTCTGGAGTATTGACGTTTCTAAATCAGAGGAAGCAAAAAGTGAAATATTGCTTTTGCTGCACGAAAAGCTGAAGGCTGAAAACTTAGATATGAAATAGATCCTGAATATCAATGTTGAAAAACGATTTGCCCAAAGTTGCCGAATTTAAGCTGGAAGATAAGTTTCACATTACCGCCAGAGGCATGGTGCTTGCTGGTCAAATTATTTCCGGAACTATTTCACCCGGAAATTCTATCTATCTTGAGAATGAAAATGCCCCTATCTTAGTCAAAATACTTGACGTAGAAATTGGACGACATACTCAAATCAAATCCTTTGTTGGGTTATTCATCGGAACAGAACAAAAACATTTGGAAGGTAACTTTGAAGCATTAATTGGAGAAAATCTGCCGATAATTTAGTATATTTACAATACATCAACAGCCCGGTTTTTCTGATCAAAAAGGAAAAACCGGGCTGTTTGGTTAAGGGAAAAACAGCCTCAAAATCGACCATTTTACACTTAGTTATTTGAAAATCAATTACTTAATACTTTTTAAAGTTTTAAAAACTGCGCAAAACCGTGTTAAAATTTGTTAAAAAGTGTTAAAATGAAGGTTTTTCGAGTAGTTTTTGAGTGATTTTCATCCAATTTCGGCCCGAAAAGTGTTAAAATAAGAGGTTTAAAAAGTTTTTTGGTTAAGCTTTGTGTTTCCTGGTTTTTGCTTTATGTTCCGCCGCATCTTCTTTTAATTTTTTCAAAAGTTCGTCCAGGCAAACTTCGGCAAAGGCAGTTGATGAGTCCGACACACCATACGGGATAATGAGCTTTTCGTTATGTACAATAGCTCCGCAGGAGTACAGCACATTGGGTACATATCCTTCGCGCTCGTCGCTGTTAGGGATCAGCAGGGGCTCTTTCAGGCGGCCAATTTCGATAGTAGGATCATCCAGCTTTAAAAGGCTCGCACCGAGTACATAACGTCGCATAGGGCCCACGCCATGGGTGATCATGATCCAGCCTTCCTCGGTTTCAATCGGCGATCCACAGTTACCTATCTGGATAAACTCCCAGGTAAACTTGGGTTGCTGCAGCAATACGGGTTTTTCCCAGATGTTGATCTTGTCGGAGTACATGATATAGTTATTACAGCCATCAATACGCGATATCATCGCAAACTTGCCATTCACCTTACGGGGAAAAAGGGCCAGGTTCTTGTTCTGGGCGCCTGCTCCATAAAGCGGCATTATTTTAAAATTGTAAAAATCGGTAGTTTGCAGCAGTTTGGGCATAATCAGCGAACCATCGTAGGCCGTATAGGTGGCATAGTATACATAGGTGCCATCTTCATTGAAAAACTTTACAAAACGGGCATCCTCGATACCTTTGCGTTCATACTCGGATATCGGGAATATGACCCTGTCGGATATATCGGTATCCAGCGAGAATACGATCTCATAGTAAGAATCGGCCAGCCAGAGAACTTTGTCATACTCCAGTCGCTTCATATCGCTTTCCTGCAGCTTCTGCGAATCGAGAATGATACGGCGCAGGTTGGCATATTCAAAATGATGATCGAGCTTTGATTCCAGCTCACTGATTACATCAATGCTGATCTGGGTAATGGCCGCCTTTTCAAAGAACAGTTTTTTATTATAAACCGCGTTTCTTACAATTTCGGCCTCATCAATATAGCTGCCCGAGGGCTGAATGGTAATGTTATTCTGTTTATCGATCAATGCCCTTCTGAAAGTGATAGAGGAGATATGTCCCTCACCCACTGCCCTGAAGCTGATGATCACCCGTTTCTGACCATCCTCCAACTCGGTTTGATCAGGATCCTCTACAATTGATGGGTTAAAGAACGCCGCTGACTCAATGGAATATTCATGCGTAAAATAGGAACCTATCAATAGTTTACGGTAAACCGTAAGCGTGTCAAAATCAACATTCAACTCGCTAAATAATGGCTTTAGCTTACTGCAATGACGGTTTAATACCCGGGTAATGTTACGGTGCCGTTTGGAATACTCCTGCAACAATGGCGAAATGATGCCAAAGGCTTCTTCTTCGCTGATGTCCATTACACGTTCTATCACTTCTTTAGCACGGTCGTTCCCATTAAAAAAGAATCTTGCTATAACACGCTTGGGATCGGGATTAACTCTTATGGGTTTGCGTTCGATGGAAAGTCTCATATAGAAGGTAGTATTTATTCTTTAACAGCATTAACGACAAATTGATTTGGGTAATTTATATAAAGAATCAAGTGCCAAGATACTTTTTATATGCTGCATCATGTGAAGTATATTTTAGTGTAACGGTTTTTATCCCGACTCTTGTATATTGGCACTTGATTCCTAGATCTTTTGTAAATTGCAAGCGTATGAATGTATTAATTGTTGAAGACGAAAAGGGCCTGGCCCTTGAAGTAGATGAGTTTTTAAGTCATGAAGGTTTTACGGTTGAACACGCGCGTACCAAAAAATCGGCAGAGGAAAAGATATTTGTAAACAACTATGACTTTATACTGCTTGATCTTGGTTTGCCTGATGGGGATGGCTTTGGCCTGTTAAAGATGCTGAAAGGCCTTGAAAAACGCGAGGATGCCGTTATTATACTCACCGCGCGCGGAGCTGTTGACGACCGCGTAATGGGCCTGGAACAAGGCGCCGACGATTATTTGGCCAAACCCTTTTCATTAAGCGAGCTTTTGGCACGTATGCATGCCATAACACGCCGAAAACACCGTTTAGAAAGTAATGATATCAATATCAAAGGTTTGCGCGTTAATATCCAGAACCGTACAGTAATGTATAATGATGAACGTATTAATCTGACAAAAAAGGAGTTTGAGATATTTAACTACCTGGTGCTGAATAAAAACCGGGTAATATCCCGCACCAACCTTACCGAGCACGTTTGGGGTGACGTACTGGAGATCAATTCCGACTCCAACTTTGTGGATGTGCATGTTAAAAACCTCCGTAAAAAACTATCTCAATATATACCTATTGATTGGTTTGAAACAGTAAGGAGTATTGGTTACCGCATTAATATTTAAATATACTTACAAATGAAACTTCAGGTAAAGCTGGCTTTGTATAATACACTAACCAAAGTGGCCATCATTTTATTTACTGGCCTGCTTATCCTGTTATCCATTGAAAAAATATCTTATAATCATATTGAGGTACGTTTAGAGAATAAAAAAGAGGAGACTTTAAGGAGCCTTGAATCCCGCGAAATCAATCACTCTTTAAGTACTCAACAGGTTTACACAGATAACAATATACTCAATGAGGAATTCATCAACATTACGCCTGCTAAGTATGACCCAAATGTATCAAAAGGAGTAAAATTCACAACAGAGGCCCGTAATCTGGATAAGAACTTTCAAACCTATCGTATCCTATCTCATAATTTTAATTTTAACGGGCATACTTACCTGCTTCAAATAGGCGAAACGATTGAATCTGTTGAAGAGCTAAAGTCGATCATCAAAAAGTTTACTTTATTGGTATTGTTTATCGCCCTGGCACTTACGCTGATCAGCGACCTGGTATTCACCAAATTTTTGCTTGCCCCTTTTTATAAGATCATTGACCGCAAGCTGATCAAAGTGAATGATCCTATGAACTTTGACTACGAAAAAATTAAAACCACTACGCAGGATTTTGAGCTGCTGGATGACAGTATAAGTTCGTTGATGAAAAAGATATCAAACCTTTTTATACTGGAAAAACAATTCATCGCCAATGTATCGCATGAATTGCTTACACCGATATCCATCATCAGCTCAAGACTTGAAAATATATTGCTGCATGAGGATTTAAGTGAAGGCAGTGAAAATAAAATGCATGCTTCGCTAAAAACGCTCAACCGTTTAAAATCTATTATCAACAGCTTATTGCTCATATCAAAGGTCGAAAACAACCAGTTTAACAAAGGAGATATGGTGATGATAGCCGGGGTTATTAAAGAAATACACGAGGAATTGGAGGATCGTATAGAGGAAAAGCACCTAACCTTTACCAATCACCTCAAATACATTTTTTCTATACAAGGTAATCGCCCCCTCATGCATACCTTGCTGTTCAACATCATCAACAACTCCATCAAGTACAACAACCCTAAAGGCAGCATTACTATTAGTGATGACCTTACGGATGATATTTACGCCATTACCATTACCGACACCGGCGCGGGTATGGAGCAAAAGCAAATAGATAATGCATTTAACCGTTTTGAGAAATTTGATACCGACGAAAAAGAAAGTTATGGTTTAGGGCTGGCTATAGTGAAAAGTATCACCGCCTTTCATAACATTAAGGTTAAAATAAGCTCTGTAAAAAATGAGGGAACCGCCGTAAAGCTGATATTTGATCACGCGGCTTAACTTCACTAAATCTTCATTCAAACTTTATTACTTTGAGGAGTTTTAGTAAGTGTTACCCCTATTAAGAGGGCTATTTTTATTTAAGAATAGCCTTTTTTTATATCATCTTATTCCGTTTTACCAGGTAAGTTTTCAGTATGTTCTGGTAACCCTCCTGTATATCGGCATCAATCAGATCAATATGATATTGCGCGCATTTGAGCTCCAGTTCATGGCGATAAGCTGCTAAAGATTTTTTATAAGCATCGCGTATTTTACCTGGATGTACTTTTATCTCAGCACCGCTTTCCATATCGATAAAATGGTGCGGCCTATTATCAAAATTAAAATCGAGTTCTTTTTGTTTATCGTGCACATTAAATATAACCACTTCGTGCTTATTGAACTTTAAATGCTGTATCGCGGCAAATAGCGCCTGTAGTTTTTCAGTATCCAGGTTATTCTCCAGCATATCGCTAAAAATGATCACCATCGAGCGCTGGTGGATCTCCTGGGCAATATGGTGCAGTACATCGGTTATATTCGTAACCGTATTTACCCGCGGACCGTTGTACATTTTTTCGAGCTCGGCATACAAATGAAATAAATGTGTGCTGGTTGATTTCGCGGCACTCAACCAATCAATCTTATCCGAAAAAAGGCATAAGCCAAAAGCATCGCGCTGCTTTTTAAACAGATACATTAACGAGGCCGTGGCATAAACAGAAAACTGCAGTTTGTTCAATCCCTTTTCGGGGAAATTCATGGACGATGAGGTGTCCAATAATAAGTAACAGCGCAGGTTGGTTTCTTCCTCAAACTGCTTTACAAACAATTTTTCGGTTCGGGCCAATAACTTCCAATCGATATTTTTTACCGATTCACCATTATTGTACAAGCGGTGCTCTGCAAACTCTACAGAAAACCCATGGAAGGGGCTTTGGTGCAAACCGGTTATAAACCCTTCTACTACCTGGCAGGCCAGTAGCTCCAGGTTGGCCAGTTGCCTTATTTGCTGATCATCATTTAACCGGGACATAGGGCTAATATAGGGTATAAAAAAAGCGTCACCAAATTAGGTAACGCTTTTAAAGTAATTTAAATATGGTGGATTAAGCTATTTACAAACTTAATTTTGCCTTGTTGATTAAGCTAATTGCTTAGCTAATTTATCGGTTAATACTGATTTTGGAACAGCACCAATTTGTTTGTCCACAATTTCACCGTTTTTAAAGAATAATAAAGCAGGGATATTACGGATTCCATATTTCACTGATATTCCAGGGTTGTTGTCAACATCAACTTTACCAACAACAGCTTTGCCTTCGTATTCTTTTGCGATGTCTTCAACAACCGGACCTACCATTCTACAAGGACCACACCATTCTGCCCAAAAGTCAATTAGTACGGGTTTGTCTGATTTCAGCACAAGTTCGTCAAAGTTCGCATCAGTTATTTCTAAAGCCATGATTTCTATTTTTTAATTTTTTGTATTACAAATATATACTATTCAAATAGCTTGCCACAACTTCGACCTGACAATGTGACAATTATATTAATATAAATTTAAACATCCATCATGCCTGGTCCTTAGTAAAGTTTTAAAAACATTTCGGAAAAAGCTTAAAAAATCGGTTTACATGGTTTACACTTTTTATGGTTTACATTATTTTATTTATTTGAAAATCAGATAATTAAATTAATTCCCTTTCAAAATAACGGTTTACAGTGTAAACCATAAGTACAAGGTATTTCCCGTGATTAAACAGCTCTTTTTTTTAATTTTTGACCATTTGAATAATAAAGTCAGAAATTATAAAAATCAAATAATATAAAAAGTGTCCTACTACTACAAAGTTTGGCTATAGGTTACTTTTAAGTATTCAGCCTGTGGTCGGTGTTATCACCGTACCACGCGCCTCACAGTTTAATAAAGTACTGCATAATAGTGGTACAGTGATAACACCGACCACAGACAAAATAGTCTGTAACCTAAGTTGCCAATACATATTCAGGATCCAGGCTTGTTTCACGAGAACGCAGAGGAAACTTGTTTAATATTGTTAGTCAAAGGCTCCCAAATGCAAGTATAGCAATTGATTTGATTCAATTTCAAATGCGAAATTACTTTCACCGTGAGCAAAATATGGGTTATACCATTCCGCGCTAAAATCAACTTCGACGCTGTATGCAGTTTTTAATCGGCAATAAGAAAGCAAATCGGCAAGCATTTTACTAAAGTACTTCAGTTGTGCTTTGAGATTGTATTTTTCCGTAAGGTCGTACCGTCTCTCGGTGTTATTATAAAAATCTTTTGAGCCCTGTATTTCATACAAGATATTTGAAAAAAAGAAAAAAATTTCATCCTCTACTACATCTTGCCAATTAATAATTTCTGTTGCCTTGAACGACCAATTTGGAGCATTTATGCCTTTTTTAATCGTATTTGCCACATTCTCATCAATTGATCCAAGATCAATAATCCAATGTTCCATTCCATTATTAGCCGTGCTGTTAAGTATCGCGATGCTGTTTAAATAGCCGTTAATGAATGCCAGTTTCTCACTTAAAGATGGATAACTATTGATTTCTCTCTCCATGTTTAAATATGCAATAAAGGCTAGTCATTTTGCGATTAAAACAACTAACCTTTCTATTTTATTTTTAGAGGAAGCTTTATAAACAAATTTAACCTAAATACGCAACTCTATCAAGCCATCAATTCAACACCGGCTGTATATTGGTCAAATTAAAAATATCAGCCATCAGATCATCGCTGGGGTTTACTTTGAACAATTTAGAGGCTAGTTCAACTTGCAGTGCTTCTTCTCTGTCTTTGATCAAAAAGCGCAGTTTACAGTTTTGCACGGGATATTTTTCGTTGTTTACCATAATGGCCTGCTGAATATCGTCAAGCAATTTACTGTTCAGGCTATGCACATCCAGGCATACAGTTAATGATTTGGTCATTTTATCGCGCATTTCTGATAGCAGGCTCATCACCTGTATGCGCAGATCCCAGTTATCCTTTTGCCTGAATTTCTCTTCGATGTTTCCTTTGATGTGCAAAAAGTAACCATCCATCATCAGGTTACGGAATTTCACATAGTCTTCGCCAAACATGGCAAACTCGTATGATTCATTGTAATCTTCTAACACAAAAGTACCAAATGGCTTACCAGTTTTGGTCATTTTATGTTGTACGTTGGATACCAGGCCACCTATTCTGATCTCTCCGCGCTTGCGGAGCTCATTAAACGCGCCCATGATATCTTCACCACCCTCACCCGAGCGGGCTTTTTGCATCAGTTTCAGGTCGCTGATGGTACTGTTACAGAACCTATCCAATTCAACCTTGTAGTTATCAAGCGGGTGCCCGGTTAAGTATATACCGATCACCGTTTTTTCATATTTCAGTTTCTCTATCAATGGCCATTCTTCCACATCGGGCATGGCAGGTTCAGGCACATAGGAGGCTACCGAACCGCCAAATAATGACGATTGCGAACTACTTTGTACATTCTGATAATCATTGGCATATTTGATCAGGCGTTCCACACCGGTTAATACACCCAGCTCGGTCTTGGCAAAAAACTGCGCCCTCTTTGTACCAAACTCGTCAAAGGCGCCGCCGTAAACCAAGTTTTCATACGATTTTCTGTTTACACTGCGGGTATTGGAACGGCGGGCGAAATCATATAAAGAAACATACGGGCCATTAGCTTCGCGTTCTTCAATAATACTCTCCACGGCTTTATCACCTACCCCTTTAACACCGGTTAATCCAAAACGCACCTGTCCTTTTTTATTTACCGCGAATGACATGTCCGACTCATTAATATCCGGACCTAAAACCTCTACGCCCATCCTGCGGCACTCTTCCATGAAAAAGGTGATCTTTTCCATGTTATTCTGGTTATTTAAAACCGCCGCCATGTATTCAGATGGATAATGGGCTTTCAGAAAAGCAGTTTGATACGCCACAAAAGCGTAACAGGTAGAGTGCGATTTATTGAAGGCGTATTGTGCAAAGGCCTTCCAGTCGGTCCATATTTTGGTCAGCTTATCTTTGGGGTGTCCTTTGGCCATAGCCCCGTCCATAAACTGGGCTTCCATTTTATTCAACACCTCAATTTGCTTTTTACCCATGGCCTTACGCAAAACGTCGGCGTCGCCTTTACTAAAGCCAGCTAACTTTTGCGACAGAAGCATCACCTGTTCCTGGTATACAGTAATACCATAGGTTTCACCCAGGTATTCCTCCATATCCGGAAGGTCAAATACAATAGGTTCTTGCCCGTGTTTACGTTTAATAAAGTTGGGGATGTACTCTATCGGGCCCGGACGGTACAGGGCGTTCATGGCGATCAAATCCTCAAACTTATCGGGTTTCAGATCGCGCAGGTACATTTGCATACCATCACTTTCAAACTGGAACGTTCCGTTGGTATCGCCACGCTGATAAAGCTCATAAGTTTTTTGATCATCAAGCGCTATATAATCAATATCAATATGTACGCCATGGTTCTGTTTGATCATCCTAAGCGCATCCTTCAGGATGGTTAGGGTTTTCAGACCCAAAAAGTCCATCTTGATAACGCCCGCATCTTCAATTACACGACCATCATACTGGGTAACCAACAGGTCGGAGTCTTTGGCAACAGCAACCGGCACAATATCGGTCAAGTCATAAGGGGCAATAATGATACCCGCCGCATGTACACCTGTATTACGTACTGAACCTTCCAGCTTTTCAGCCTCACGCAGTACCTGCCCGCGCAAGTCGTTGCCTTTTACAATCTCTTTTAGTTCCGGAACCTGTTCAATGGCCTCTTTAAGGGTAATCCCTAAAGTGTCGGGTACTAGCTTCTTAATCGCGTTCATTTCGGCCAGCGGCATATCCAATACCCGGCCTACGTCCTGTATACTGGTACGGGCAGCCATGGAACCATAGGTAATGATCTGTGCTACCTGGTTCTTGCCATATTTCTCCACCACATAGTCGATAACCTTTTGGCGACCGGCATCGTCAAAGTCGGTATCAATATCGGGCATCGACTTACGATCCGGATTCAGGAACCTCTCGAACAGGAGGTTATACTTCATCGGATCGATATTGGTGATACCTGTACAATAAGCCACCACCGATCCCGCGGCCGAACCACGACCCGGGCCTATAAATACGCCGATATCGCGACCATGCCTTATAAAGTCGGCCACAATTAAAAAGTAACCGGCAAAACCCATGGTACGTATCGTGAACAACTCAAAGTTGATCCGTTCTTCTGTTTCGGGCGAAATATCTATATAGCGCTCTTTAGCGCCTGTAAATGTTAAATGTTTTAAATATTCCCACTGGTTAAGGGTATCGGCATCCGGCGTGTTGTGGATCTTAAACTCCTCCGGGATAACGAAATTAGGAAGCAGAATATCACGCTTCAGTTTTAATACCTCTACCTTATCCACAATCTCATTGGTATTATCCAATGATTCGGGGATATCAGAGAACAGGCTGCCCATTTCTGCCTGTGTTTTGAAATAAAACTGATCATTCGGAAAACCGAAACGGTAACCACGGCCACCTTCTTCATCGGTAGCTATGGGAGTGCTTTGCATATCGCCGGTATTTACACAAAGCAAAATATCGTGAGCGTTGGAATCCTGCTGATCCACATAGTGCGAATCATTGGAGCATATCACCTTTACATTATACTTTTTGGCATAGGTAAGCAACACATTATTAATAGTGGTTTGCTCCGGAATTTCATGGCGTTGCAGCTCGATATAAAAATCTTCGCCAAACAGGTCAAGCCACCATCTGAATTCCTCTTCTGCCTTTTCGGGTGTTTCCCGTAATATAGCCTGGGGAACCGATGCTCCAATACAGCAGGTGGTAGCGATGAGGCCTTTATGGTACTTTAATATCAGCTCTTTATCAATACGCGGCCATTTGCTGTATAAACCCTCCATATAGCCTAAGGAACACAGCTTTACCAGGTTCTTGTAACCTTCGGGGTTTTTCGCCAGCATCAGCTGGTGGCGGCGTACGTCTTTTTTCTCTTTAGTGAATTGTTTTTTGTGCCTGTCCTCAACCACATAAAACTCACAGCCCACTATAGGTTTTACGTTGTGTTTGCCAGCTTCGGCAACAAACTTAAACACCCCGAACATGTTACCATGATCGGTTATGGCTAATGCTTTCATCCCATCGGCTGCAGCCTTTTTATATAGTTTTCCTATATCGGCGGCACCGTCAAGTAATGAGAACTGGGTATGTACGTGTAAATGAGAAAAATCTGGCATAGTGAATCCTTTTCAGCAAAATCCTGTAGAAATACAAAGTTATCAATAAAACAACTTTGCCGCATCATGTGTTGAAAAACTAAGCCCGAATAATTTTTTTATCTATGGGTTGTAGTGTTTGGTTATTATGCTGATGAAGCTGTAACTTAAACCGGATTAATCCAATAGCTATTTAATAATACGCTATTGGAGTGTTTGACATTGAACGATCATCGCCCTTGAAAAAATTATACCCTTGAAAAAAATTGGACGAATAGCCCTAAAAACCATACTCTGGATAATTGCAAGTATCCTTTTCCTGGTGCTGCTTGCAGTTGTTCTGATACAGGTTCCTGCTGTACAGAATTTCGCCAAGGATAAAGCGGTGAATTTTCTGCAGGGAAAGATCCATACTAAAGTACAAATAGGCCACATCAGCCTGGGCCTGCCTAAACTACTGGTATTAGAGCATGTTTATTTTGAAGACCAGAAAAAAGACACCCTGATTGCCGGCGAAAAGTTAAAGGTAGATATCAGCCTTTTTAAATTACTTGATAATAAGGTAGAGATCAATGAGATCAATCTGCAAGGCATTACCACCAATGTAAGCCGTGGGGCCGACAGTGTTTTCAATTTCGATTACATCATTAAGGCCTTTGTAGGTGAGCAAAAAAAAGAGGTGAAACCGGAAGACACCACCTCGACCATGAAGTTCTCGCTGGATAAGATCATTCTTGACCGCATCAATATCAAATACAAAGATAAGATCACGGGTAACGACGTTAAATTCCTGCTCGGCCATTTTGATACCCGCATTAAGGATTTTGATATGGATAAAATGAAGTTTACCATACCTAAGATCACGCTATCAGGTGTTAACGCGCGTATCATCCAAACACCAACCGGCCCTCCTCCGGTTGATACCGCCACTACGCCGCTCAATATGGATCTGAATTTGGGCGTTATTGATATATCAAAGATAAAGGTAGATTACCAGAGCAGTGAAATGACCGCTAATGTTGACCTGAACAAGCTTTTGGTTGATATGGATAAGATCGACCTGAAGAAACAAAAGGTAGGTATTAAAAATATTGAGCTGAATGATACTAAAGCAGCCTTGAGCCTGGCTAAACCCAAAACTGTACAGAAAGCCATTGTAAAAGCTGTTAAAAAGCTGGACACCCTGGTATCA
>Ga0105239_10000353_pt1 | contig 67099 bp, 60 predicted proteins | sample KBSC44metaG_FD_92761 | JGI IMG/M metagenome (GOLD analysis project Ga0105239, IMG submission 92761) | Corn rhizosphere microbial communities from Kellogg Biological Station, Michigan, USA - KBS C4-4 metaG | ecosystem: Host-associated > Plants > Roots > Rhizosphere > Soil | place: Michigan, USA...
CCCAAATGCGGCCATCATCACCGCATCGGCAGCACCGAATATTTCGAGATCCTTTTCAACGATAATCAGTACGAAGTTCTCTTCGAGAACATCCGCGCCAAGGACTTCCTCCATTTTACCGATCTGAAATCCTACCAGCGGCGGCTGGACGAGACCTGGGCAAAGACCGAGATCTCCGACTCCATCCGCGTCGCCGCCGGCGATCTGAAGGACCATCATATTGTCGTCGGTTGTATGGACTTCGAATTCATCGGCGGCTCCCTCGGCAGCGTCATGGGTGAACGCATCTCCAGGGCGGTGGACTACTGCCTGGCACATCGCGCGCCCCTGCTCATCATTTGTAAATCCGGCGGCGCCCGTATGATGGAAAGTGCCTTTTCCCTGATGCAGATGGCCAAAGTCACCGGTAAACTTTCGCAACTCACCGATGCAAAGCTGCCCTACATCTCCCTGCTGACCGACCCCTCCTTTGGCGGCATTTCCGCCTCCTTCGGGATGCTTGGCGATCTCAACATCGCCGAGCCCGGCGCCCTCATCGGCTTCGCCGGCCCCCGCGTCATCAAGGAGACGATCAAAAAAGAGCTGCCCGAAGGTTTCCAACGCAGCGAATTCCTGCTCGAACACGGGTTCCTCGACTTTATCGTCAACCGAAAAGAGCTGAAAGATCGTCTCGCCACCCTGTTTACCCTTTTCAAAGGATAGCAGCCCGAACATAGAAAGAAAGTATGAGCACGGAGATAAAGAACAGATCGGCCTATCATGAATATTTCATCGAGGACAAATACGATGCGGGGATGGTATTGGTCGGAACGGAAGTAAAATCCATCCGCGACGGCAAGGTCAACTTCGTCGACAGCTTCTGCGTCTTCTTCCAGGGCGAGCTCTGGGTCCGCAATATGCACATCGCCGAATACCGCTTCGGAACCACCAACAACCACATCGCCGTACACGACCGCAAGCTCCTCCTCACCAAACGGGAGCTCCGTAAGCTTGAGAACAAGATAAAAGAGAAGGGCTACACCATCGTCCCCCTCCGCATCTATTTCAACGAAAAGGGCTACGCCAAGCTGGAGATCGGCCTCGGCAAAGGCAAGAAGCAGTATGATAAACGGGAGACCATCAAGCAGCGCGACACCCAAAAAGAGATAAAACGGTATCTCAACCGGCAATAAATCGTGCGGCCCAAACAATAATGGCACGAAAATTTCTGTTTTACCCCCTTTGGGGGGTATCCTCCCCACTACCCGATGCAAAAAGTACTATTTATAGGTGCCCTCCTCGCCATGCACAGCGTCCTGTCCGCCCAAACCGTATCCGGATCCTGGTATGGGCATGCCGACGTCGACATGGCAGGCGTCCACAACAACTATCTCACCGAGCTCGTCATAAAGCAAAAAGGCAACCGCGTCGAGGGTATCTTCGGCTACTACTTCCGCGACAAATACCAAAGCTTTTTCATCCACGGCCGCTACGACCCAAAGACCCGGGAGATCACGATCAAGGATGTCCCGGTCACCTTCTACGGGTCTACCTCCACCCTCAACAGCGTGGACTGCAACACCCAGTTCGTCGGCCTCCTGATCCACTCCCGCGCCGGCAGCACCGTCAAAGGCGCCCTTTATGCCGATGCCAAATATAAGTACACCTGCCCGAGCATAAAAGTTAATTATGTTTTGGATAAGTCTGATAATCAGACGGATAGCGCCATTGGAGCCGGCGTTGCCAGTGCCCGCATCTGGAAGCCCCAGCCCGACGACGTCGTCGTCAACGCCATCACTGCCACCACGCCGGCAACCTCCGCCGCGGTCACAACGCCACCGGTATCCCAGCCGGCCCCGGTAGCGTCACCACCCACGCCCGACAGCGCCCATACTCCCGTGCAGCCCGTCGCCGCACAGGCAAATGCCAGCCCGGTAACCACACCGGCCCCGCCCCCCGCCGATCCCATAAAAGAAGAGAATAAAAAGATAGAAGAGTCCTTTGCCAAACGCAAACCCATCGTCAACCGCGTCCTCGAGGTCGAATCCGATTCCCTCCGCCTGAGCTTTTATGATAATGGAGAGATCGACGGCGATAGTATCTCCGTATTCGTCAACAAGCAGATCGCCCTCTCCCACCAGGGACTCGACGCAAGGGCCTTCAACCTCTTCCTCCGCCTCGATAGCGCCCGCGATATCAACGAGATCAGCATGTTCGCCGAGAACCTCGGCCGCATTCCCCCCAACACCGCTCTCATGGTGCTCACCGACGGCAAGAACCGCTACGAGGTATTTATGAGCAGCAGCCTGACCGAGAACGCCACCATCCAGATCAAGCGGAAGAAGGCCGCGACGGCAAAGGTCACCCCTTAGAATAATTCCTGCTGCGGCGGCGTCTCCTTCGCTTCCTCCTTATGACCCCATTCGAACTCGACGCTCTTGGTATAGTCGAACAATTTGCTGCCCACCGCCTTCCAGCCCATCACCTCGACAAAACCCGCGATCTTGATCTTCTGGGTCCTGGCCTGCGCCCCCCTGCCCGACTTGATCACCACGACCGGTTCCGGATGCAGGGTCACCAGGTCCAGCCGGTTCCCTTCCCCTTCCTTGATAAAGAGGAATTTGCTCCGTAACGTCGTCGTCTCGATCTTGAATCGTTTCACATTATACTGCAGCTTCTCGTTATCGAGATAGATCGCCGTAATGATCCTCTCCGGATCGAATTTGCGCATCTCAATGATCTTATCCGGATCGAAACGCTGGGTCAGCTCGGTATCGGTGACTTCATAGTTTCCGTCGCTATAGATCACCAACAGCCGTTCTTCCCCTTCGAACATCCCGAGATATTCGCCCTTGCCCTCTTCATTCAACCGTCCAAAGGTCGGATCGAACCAAAGCTTCCTTCCGCTCAGGGTCGACTTGCCCGCCTCCTTGAACTTCACGCTCCGGATCGGGTACTTGGTCACCTGGTTGCCCAGCGAGCTGCGGTTCTTGATCTCCAGCTCCTCGAAATAAAAGTCAAATTCCTTGTTCCGCGCCGTCGACGAAGGACTCAGCACCACCTTCACCACCTCCGCCTCGCCATTCGCGTTGGCCGACAGGTAATGCACCTTGCTCTTCGGATCGTCCTTGGCGATATCATATTCCTTATCGCGGGTCACGCCCGTGACGTTGAATCGCTTCGCATAGCTGACCCCGCTCTTGCCGTCGACGTAGACCATATTGTAAGTGGTCCGCTCATCATTCTTGCGAAAGACCGCTACATGCAGGATGTCCTTGCCGATAAAAGTCTTCTCGGCCACCTTCACCACTTTCATCTTGCCACCCTTGGTAAAGGCGATGATATCGTCAAGATCGGAACAATCCGTTACGAACTCATCCTTCTTCAGCCCCGTGCCGATAAAACCCTCGGCCCGGTTCACATACAGCTTTGCGTTGGCGATGGCCACCTGCTGGGCCTGGATCGCCTCGAACGGCCGCATCTCCGTCTTCCGCTCCCGGCCCTTGCCATATTTCTTCAACAGGTTTTCGTAATACGCTACCGCAAAATCGACGAGGTTGTTGAGATCGTGCTTCACCTGCTTGATCTCCGCCTCCAGCCCCTTGATCTGGGCATTCAGCTCCTCGATATCCAGCCGGTAGATACGCCGCACCGGCTTCTCGGTCAGCTTCACGATATCCTCGCGGGTGATATCGCGTTTCAGCTGCTTGCGGAACGGCTCGAAGGCCTTGGCGATCGCCAGCAGCACCTTCTCCCAGGTCTCATGCCGCTTCTCCAGCTCTTTATAGATCTTCTCCTCGAAGAAGATCTTCTCCAGCGAGGTATAATGCCACTTCTCCTGTAGCTCGCCCAGCTTGATCTCCAGTTCCCGCTTCAGCAGGTCCTTGGTATGATCCACCGAAGCGCTCAGCAATTCCCGGGCACCGAGGAAGGTAGGTTTCTTGTCGATGATGACACAGGCGTTGGGCGAGATACTCACCTCGCAATCCGTAAAGGCGTACAACGCGTCGATCGTAATGTCCGGCGAAATACCCGGCGCAAGATCGATCTGTATCTCCACCTCGGCAGCCGTATTATCCGTCACTTTGCGGACCTTGATCTTGCCCTGGTCGTTGGCCTTAAGGATCGAGTCGATCAGTTGCGTCGTCGTCACGCCATAAGGAACGTCTTTTACGAGCAGCGTCTTCTTATCAAATTCTTCGATATGGGTACGAACACGCACCTTTCCACCCCGTTTGCCATCATTATAGTTGCTCGTGTCGATCATCCCGCCTGTCAGGAAATCCGGGTAGAGCTCGAATTTTTTGCCCTTCAGGTATTTCATCGCGGCTTCGCACAGCTCGCAGAAATTGTGTGGCAGGATCTTGGTCGCCAGACCTACGGCGATACCCTCCGCGCCCTGCGCCAGCAGCAGCGGGAATTTCATCGGCAGCGTGACGGGCTCGTTCTTCCGGCCGTCATAGCTCAGCTGCCATTCCGTGGTCTTGGCGTTAAAGGCTACCTCCAGCGCAAACTTGCTCAGGCGCGCCTCGATATACCGCGACGCCGCGGCATCGTCCCCCGTCCGGACATCGCCCCAGTTGCCCTGGGTATCGATCAGCAGGTCCTTCTGGCCCATATTCACCAGCGCCTCGCCGATACTCGCGTCCCCGTGCGGGTGGTATTGCATGCTCTGACCGATGATATTGGCGACCTTGTTGAACCGGCCGTCATCCATCTCCTTCATCGCATGGAGGATCCGCCGCTGGACCGGCTTCAGCCCGTCCTCGATGGCCGGCACGGCCCGCTCCAGGATAACGTAGGACGCGTAATCCAGGAACCAGTTCTTATACTGACCCGTAACCCCCGAGTCATTGTTATGAAAATCATCCGATATTTTGCTCTTAGCCATAATTATTTGTTGTTTCTGTCCTTTCCGATCTTCCCCAAGTGGGTGTCGGAAAACCCGCTGAAGTATTTCAGGCCGTAGCCCATTGCGCGATCCATACAGCTATGACCGAACAAGATCATCCCGGCCCCCTCCACCATTCTGTCCGCCCAATACCACCCCAACAGATAAACCACGATCGCCACGCACTTATGATGGACAAGGTTGTAACCGACCGCCCCGATGCGGTTCCCTCCCAGGTAGGCCAGCATCGACAGGTCTGGCGCCAGGATCCAGATCAGCCACCAGTACCAGGCAAAATGCAACTGCGCCCACAGAAAAATACTGAGCAACAGCATCGCGGCTTCTTCCGCTTTTATGAGTTTGTTCATGATGCAGATTCCTCAACGGTTGGTGGCATCGCCGCCGCCGCCGCCCTCGACCGCACCTCGAAATCCCTCATTCCTTTCATCTCCCCTTGCACATCCAACTCTCCTGCCGCGGCCAGCTGCTTGACCCGCCACAACATATAAGCATCACCCGTGGTCTGTTTCGCCTTGCTCAGGAACTGCCCGATCAGCTTGCCTACCTTGATCCAATCCCCCGTGATGAACTTACGCAGTTCCTCATCGAAATAGGAATAATCATGCTGGGACAATTTCTTACCGCCTTCCAGTATCCGCACACCCCTGCCCTCCTCGCAAAGCCGGTTCCATTCATCGGGATCGATCTCAAACTCGCTAAGCGTTATCGGCCGCGCCAGTTTCCTAGCCTTCAGGAATTCCCGCGGTGGAATGGTGGACAGGTGCTCGGGGTAGAAGATCTGTCCCTTCTCATTGATAAAGGGCAGGTTGTTCAGGTAAAGAATGTATACACGTCCCTGGAACTCCTTCAACTGGCTCATCAGCCAGTAATATCCACTCACATCGTGTTTGTTCTGGGCCGCCCAGATCCAGGCCACCTCTTTCGCATCTTCCGTCAGGCGCTGTTTCAGCATTTTCACTTTGAGGCGATCGTCGCCAACACTGCCGTCATCCACTTTCCCGGCCAAATCGCCGCCCGCCAGCACCTCGCGCCACCACTGCTTCCTTGCTTCCCATCCTTCATCCGTATAAATGCCCGTTATGGGCCCGACAGCGAGCTCATCCTGTATCTCGATAATCTCTCCCGCAAAGGAAGGCTCCAGTTCGAACGCCTTCTTCAACACCTCGATGTCATAATATTGAAAAACGATATGGATCATATAGATTATGCTTTTCCTTCTTCCACCAGATCAAGCTCTACCTTCAGGTTCTTGATGATAAAATCCTGCCGCTCCGGCGTATTCTTCCCCATATAATACTCAAGTATTTGTTGGATATGCGTATCCTGCATCACCATCACCGGCTGCTTGCGCATATCGGGACCGATGAACCGCGCGAACTCATCCGGCGAGATCTCGCCCAACCCCTTGAACCGGGTGATCTCCGGCTTGTTCCCCAGCTTCTTCACCGCCGCCTGCTTCTCGGCTTCGTCATAACAATAATGGGTCTCCTGCTTGTTCCGCACCCGGAACAACGGCGTCTCGAGGATGTAGACGTGGCCGTTCTTGACAAGGTCGGGGAAGAATTGCAGGAAGAAGGTCATCAGTAACAGACGGATATGCATGCCGTCGACATCGGCATCGGTGGCGATCACGATATTATTATATCGCAGGCCTTCGATCCCATCCTCGATGTTCAGCGCGTGCTGCAAAAGATTGAACTCCTCATTCTCGTAAACCACCTTCTTCGTCAGCCCAAAACAGTTGAGCGGCTTACCCCGCAGACTAAAAACGGCCTGGGTCTCCACTTCGCGCGCCTTGGTAATGCTGCCGCTCGCCGAATCGCCCTCGGTAATAAAGATCGTACTCTCCTTCTGCTTCCCGATCACGGCCTCCTTATCCTTTCCCGTCGCCTCATCATTATAATGAAAGCGGCAATCCCGCAGCTTCTTATTGTGCAGGTTGGCTTTTTTCGCCCGCTCGTTGGCCAGCTTCTTGATCCCCGCCAGCTCCTTTCGCTCGCGTTCGCTCTGCTCGATCCGCTTCTTCAGCGAGTCGGCCGTAGTGGGGTTCTTATGGAGATAGTTGTCCAGCTCCTTGGTCAGGAAGTCATTGATGAAGTTCTTCATCGTGACGCCCTCCGACACATTCAGACTCCCCAGCTTGGTCTTTGTCTGCGACTCGAACACCGGCTCGACCACGCGGACGCTGACCGCCGCGGCGATACTTTGCCGGATGTCGGCGGCATCATAATCCTTCTTGTAAAAATCCCGGATCACCTTGACAAAGGCCTCGCGGAAAGCCTGCTGGTGCGTACCGCCCTGGGTGGTGTACTGGCCGTTGACGAAGCTGAAGATCTCTTCCCCGTAATCGTTATTGTGGGTGATGGCCACCTCGATGTCATCCCCTTTCAAGTGGATGATCGGGTAACGCAGCTCGTCCTCATTGGTTCGGCGCTGCAACAGGTCCAGCAAGCCGTTCTTCGAGATGTATTTCTTCCCATTGAAATTCATCGCCAGCCCCGCATTGAGATAGCAATAATTCCACAGCTGGTTATCTACGTATTCATTCAGGAAGTGAAAATTCTTAAAGACACTGTCATCGGGTATAAAGCTCACCAGGGTGCCATTGGATTCGCTGGTCTTCGCCTCCTTAAACTCCTTTGTCAGTTCCCCCTTCGAGAATTCCGCTGTCTTCTCCTTGCCGTCCCGGAAGGCGGACACCTTGAAATACTTGCTCAGCGCATTCACGGCCTTTGTGCCGACGCCGTTCAACCCCACCGATTTCTGAAAGGCCTTGCTGTCGTATTTCGCGCCGGTGTTGATCTTGCTGACAACATCCACCACCTTTCCCAACGGGATACCGCGCCCGTAGTCACGGATCGTCACGGTCTTATTCTCGATCGCGATATCCACCTGCTTGCCATAGCCCATGGTGTACTCATCGATACAGTTATCGATCACTTCCTTCAGCAGCACATAGATGCCGTCATCGGCACTGCTCCCGTCCCCCAGTTTCCCGATATACATCCCGGGCCGGAGCCGGATGTGCTCCTTCCAGTCCAAAGTCCTGACACTGTCATCGTTGTACTCGAACAAATTATTTTTTTCTGCCATAATACGATCAATTGGGCTTCGGCCCGATACGCGGCGGAAAATGTTCAACCCGAAAATATGCCCATTTTCCGCCACGCAATCTAATGATAGGCCTTCGGCCTGCGGGTCCCGGCCCGCAGGGGCGCAATATAATCAAACGATCTCAACCCCGGTTTATTTGAATTTCCTCAACTGTGGATATTTCGCACCTTGGGGCCCTCTTCGAAAAATGGCCCCGGCGCGAAATTATCTTATTATAGGCCTTCGGCCAATGGCCCCGTGGCCCATTCTGTCCTCGGCAACTCACTTTTGGCTGAGCTGTCTTACATTCGCACCATGGCATCTAGTTTCCTGACCCTCAAAGGCGTTTCCGTACATCTTGGCGGTTCCCGCCTGCTGGACGAGCTCGATTGGACTATCCATCGCGGCGAACAATGGGCCCTCACCGGCCCCTCCGGCAGCGGCAAGACCGTATTGGCGCACACCCTGCTCGGTACGCACTTCTATACCGGCACCATTACCACGGCCACCCGCCGCATCGGTATCGTGGAACAGCAGCATCGATTCCGCAACCGGCCGGGATCAACCGAGCTCTATTACCAGCAACGGTTCAACGCCTCCGATGCCGACCAGACGATCACCGTGGCGCAGGAGCTCGCCGATGGCGGCTGGGACGGCGCCGATGCCCCCTGGCTCGATACCCTGCATGTCCGTCCGCTGCTCGAAAAATCGCTGATCCAGCTCTCCAATGGCGAGAACAAACGCACCCAGCTGGCGATCGCAATGCTCCAGGACCCCGAGCTCCTCATCCTCGACAACCCCTTCCTCGGCCTCGATGCCGAAGGCCGGGCCACGCTTCATAACATCATCAACAATCTCGTCGCCCGAAAGATCCAGTTTCTTTTGATCACCAGCATCCACGAGATTCCCAACTCCATCACCCACGTCGCACAGCTCGATGCCGGGAAATGGGTATTTCAGGGCGCCAAAGGCGGTTTCAAACCTTCGCAGGAGGTTGCGACGACGACCCTCGACCCGACGATCCTCGGCCGCCTCCGGCAGGAGGCCCTCGACAATGCCGGCCCGGAATTCCAGTCGGCCGTCAAAATGGTCAATACGACCATTCGCTATGGCAACGCTACTATCCTCGACAATATCAACTGGGAAGTTAAAAAAGGCCAATGCTGGAATGTCTCCGGACCCAATGGCGCCGGCAAATCCACGCTGCTCAGCCTGATCACCGCTGACAATCCCCAGGCCTATGCCAACGAGATCTGGCTGTTCGACCGCCGGCGTGGCACCGGCGAATCCATCTGGGATATCAAAAAACGCATCGGTTTCGTCTCCCCCGAGCTGCACCTCTATTTCGACTCCGGCGCCACCACCCACGACGTCGTCGCCTCCGGCCTCTTCGACACGGTGGGGCTTTTCCGCGTTTTGAACGAAGAACAGGAAACCCTCGTTCAACTCTGGATGCGGCTCCTCTCGCTCTGGGACCTCCGGAGCCGCCGACTCACCCAGCTTTCCGCCGGCCAGCAACGCATGGTCCTGCTGGCCCGGGCGCTGATCAAGAACCCGCCCATGCTCATCCTCGATGAGCCGGGCCAGGGCCTCGACGACGAACAAATGGCCCGATTCCGGACGCTGATCTCCACGCTCGTGCACACCTTTGGCACGACACTCATTTATGTCAGCCATTATCACCAGGAGCTGCCCCCCTGCATCGATCATTTTCTCCGGCTGGAGAAGGGAAAAGTCATTTTTTGACGACCTTTTGTACGGAAAGCACCTTCCGGCCATCATAGATCTCGACAAAGTAGATCCCCGACGCAAGGCCCGAGAGAGGGATCATGTTGGTGGAAGACAAGGTAACCAGCTTTTGGAGCTGTCGCCCGTGAATATCCGACAAGGTAATGGTCGCGGTCCGCAGGTTGATGCTATCCGGCAGAGCTATATAGACGGCACTTGCCGCGGGATTTGGGTATACCGAGAGGGTCTTCTTCGTTACGAACCCATTCGAGAAAGCAGAGTCGGTTTTCCGGCCGGCGGAGGTCCCCGTGCCGCCACCGCCGTCACAGGAGACGATCTCCCCGGCCATGGTCGCTACCCAGCTTGAAGTTCCACACGAATTGACACCTTGCAGGTCGATAAGAAACTCATCCACCTCCTGGCCCTCGTAGGAATAAGTATAGCCGCCAGGCAAAGAAATCGTCGCCATTTGTTGTCCCTGCCCGCCGGCAAGTCCATTGGCGGAGGAATAGGTGAAGCTGACGCCCCAGAGCCAGCTGGTGGCATCGTTAGAATTTGGCTGCGCATATGCGTCAAAATACGAGCCCGGGCAGTATTGCGCTCCCTGTGACCCGCTAATATTCGCCGGCGTGGTAGGTACGCCGATATGCATATTATATGACACGGCGCCACTGGACCCGGTGGGATAATTGGCCACAACCGATACAGGGACATCGGCCGAAGGAGCCGATCCGCTGACCGACAGGCCAACGCTTGTCGCCGAAGTCGTCAGGCTTTGGCTGCCATTGCTTGTAAAGGTCAACCCCGAGCCACTCGGTACGCTATAAGTATAGCTCGTGGGCCCGCAGATCCCGGTGATCGAAGCCGAAGCAGAACCACCGGCGCAAACAATCGGGGTTACGCTCGGTACGCCCGTGGCCGGAGTGGTTCTCGAAACGGCCAGGATCGGGGAGGTTATCGAATAACCACAGGTAAGCACGACGGTAGCACTGATATTTCCTCCAGTCGATGCATCCGGTGTCATGGTAGCCGTGGAATACGGGTTATTGCTGCTGCTGCCGATATTGCCGTTAACGACCGAATTGGTTATCCAACCGGAAGGATGATTCCAAGTGTAAGAGCTGATATTGCTCGTGCCGGGAACATAGGTAAAGCCGCTGTTATCAAATGTGGCCGTATAATTAACAGCCGAGGCACAGTTCTCCACGGCAGGTCCGCTTGCCGCGATCGCATTCAATGCCATCAGGTTGACAATAAGGTTGACGGTGTTAGACGTGCCGGACGCTCCGTTACTATAATGAACGACGCAATACACCGGGAAGGTGTACGATCCATTATTGTATTTTACCGTTAGCGTGCAATTAATGCCATTGGTTACTGTCTGCTGGAAAATGCCGTTCCCATACCAGTCGACGGTTGAAAGATTGGCTCCAACGGGCGGAGTGAAGCTGACCTGAAAAGTAACATTGGCACAGGGATTGACATTACCGCTGGCATCGATGCGGGAGATCGTCTCCCCGCTCGCCCTGGCCGCCGGGGAATTGGTCATAAAAACAATGAGGAAAAAAACGGAACAAAAAAGCCATGCCGGCACCCGGCGAGTGAGTAAGGAAAGGTTCATGAAGATAGATTTTAGGTTAAAGTTTTCCTAATATAAATGATTTCGGTGGCGGATAAACTTTTGGGCCAATTTTTTATGGCACAGTCCTTGTAAACTCTTAGACATCACCCATCCCAACGTAGAAGAATACTATTCTTCATGACAAAAATCTACGTTTATGGATTTCACAGTTCTCCGCCTTATCGCCACGACCATTGTTGTCGCAGGGTTGTTCGCCTTCACACATTTTAAGGCAGGATCGATACGAGGTACGATCACACCGGCTGAAGGCGGCGTCCGCGCCTGGGCCGAATCCGCTACCGATACGCTGCGGGCGCCCATCGTCAACGGCTCCTATGAGATCGCCGACGTAAAACCCGGCGCCTACAAGATCATCATCGAAGCAAAGCCCCCCTATCGCAATATCGCCAAGGACGGGATCATGGTCAATGACGGCCAGACCGCCGACGTCGGAGAGATCAAACTCGATAAATAAGAAGCTGTAGGATAAGTGGTCAAGAGCAGGGCCATCCCATAAGGGATGGCCTTTGCATTGATAATCAATATATTGCAATTAATTTATCGTGAACACCGCCCAGGAGCCGGAAAGAAAGCCGCCAGAAAAGCCAAATTTCGTACCTTTGTCGGGTACTGCTGCGGAACAATTACTAATCCAGCCTCAGCCTCTACTTCCGATAAGATCGGACCCACTTACTTCCCATTAGTTCTGTTCACAATCAAAAATCGTGTATTGTCCATCTAAAAAAAGGTGATGTATGTATTCGTATGCGCTGTTGGAAAAGGGATGTTATTATCTGATCCAGGAAAAAGAGGAAGGACCCGTCGGCCTGATCAAGGTGAACATGGAAACCGATCTGTGTATGTATGTTTCAAAATACGCCGATTCGACCCAGACGATCTGGAAGAAAAAGACCGATCCCATCTTTGAGATCCTGGAACTGCTCGGGGATGACAAGGTAAAGACCTGGGAATCTATCTACAACGATAGCCAGGACACTTATAACTACGAGGAAGACGAGGAGTAGCCTGAAACCAAAGGTCTGCGGACCCTCTTTTTCCGGAGCCCATAGCTCCCCAACCCTGTACAAGTAACACAAGCAGACAGCAGAAGGCTGATATAATACAGCAAGAAGCTGTCTGCTTCATTATAGGTAATAGCCGCCGGCCCCGTCCGGTAATGCGCAAAGATATAGATGATCAAAAAGCTTCCGTATCCAAAAAGCAACGCCGCATAGACAAACACCATCGAATCCTCAAAGCGGCTATGTTCCATTTTCTTTAGATATTGCCACAGACCCGCCACGCTATAACCCAACACGAGCACCAGGCCTACCCCTGTGATCCATGCACGGGAGGTCATCGTATATCCCTTCCAGGCCAATAACGCCGATTCCGCGACGACAAAGGCCAGCATCACCCAGATCAGCTGCTTCCTCCAACGGCCCGAACTCGCAAAAGCAAAGGCCAGCAACACCATCGGCGTTTCAGTGAATGTATAGAAATTGTTTATCCGTTGCAGCATCGCCCGACCCGCGTCCGAGGGCACGAGCCCCGCCGTCGGCAGATTGACAACCCCATTGAAAAGCCAGTAGATGCCGATCACCCAGTAGGTATTCACCTGCCGCATCTTCTTAAGACCAAGAAATAAGAAAGGGACAAAACAAAGGACAATCGCCAGGCTGGAGACCACATCGAAGAGTAAGGAATTGACTCCGTTTTTCAAAGGATGTACGTTTATGCTTAAACACAAAATAAGAATAATTTAGTATAGGTAAAACCACTCTATTTTGTACATAATTTACGGTATTTTTACGGTTTACTTTCGGGCCCGGAATGATCTCTCAACAAACCATACAACAGATCCTCAGCCGCATCGATATTATCGAGATCGTCGGCGGCTTCGTCAAGCTCAAGAAACGAGGCACCAACTATCTTGGCCTTTGCCCTTTCCACAACGAGAAGACGCCTTCCTTCACCGTCTCTCCCGCCAAGGAGATCTATAAATGCTTTGGCTGCGGCCGTAGCGGCAATACCATCTCCTTTCTTATGGAGCATGAGAAATACTCCTACGTGGAGGCCCTCCGCTGGCTTGCTGCGCGCTACAATGTGGAGATCGAGGAAAAAGAGCTCAGCCCCGAAGCCCGCCAGCAGCAGCAGGTTGCCGAAAGCCTCTATATCATCAACACCTTCGCCCAGAAGTTCTTCGCCGATACGCTCTTCAACGCCGAGGAAGGCCGCGACATCGGCCTCAGCTATCTGAAAGAGCGCGGCTTCAACGAGGAGATCATGCGCAAATTCCAGTTGGGTTACTGTCCCGACCAGCGCGATACCTTTGCCCGCGCTGCGCTTGCCGCGCAGTATAACCCGGAATACCTCGTCAGGACCGGCCTCGTCGTTCAGCGCGAGGAGAAGCTGATCGATAACTACCGCGGCCGCGTCATCTTTCCCGTCCACAATCAAACCGGGAAGACCATCGGGTTCGGCGCCCGTATCATTCGTAGCAATGACCGTGCACCCAAATACATCAACACGCCCGAGAACGAGATCTATGTCAAAAGCAAGATCCTCTATGGCTCCTACCAGGCAAGACAGGCCATCGATAAGGCAGATGAATGCCTATTGGTGGAAGGTTATACGGATGTGATATCCCTGCACCAGGCGGGGATTGAGAATGTGGTCGCCAGTGGGGGAACGAGTCTGACGATCGACCAATTAAGACTCGTCCGCAAATACACCCACCACCTCACTATCATCTACGATGGCGACAGCGCCGGCGTAAAAGCCGCGTTGCGGGGTCTCGACATGGCCCTCGAAGAAGGCCTCGACGTCAAGCTCGTCCTCATCCCCGACAAGGAGGATCCCGACAGCTATGTCCGGCGCATCGGCGCATCCGCCTTCCGGGAATTCATCGCTGCCAATAAAAAGGATGTGATCCTCTTCCAACTGGAGGTCGCCCTCAAGGACGCGGGCGGCGACAGCAACAAAAAGGCGGCGGTCGTCAACCAGGTCGCCGAGACCATCGCCCGCATCAACAAGGCCGAGGACTTCACCCGCCAGCAGGACTATATCCGCCAGTCCGCCGAGCTCCTCAGAATCGAAGAGACCGGCCTCTACACCCTGGTCAATAAATTTATCCGCGAACGCATCGCCAAACAGGAAAGCAAGGCTGCCAGCGCCGCAAACCAGCCGCTCCCAACGCCCGGCGATGCCTCGGTAATGACAGTCCCGACGGATGAAGACTCCCTCAACCTGCTCTTCCGTCATGAGCAGAACGAACGCGGCATGATCCGCGTCCTTCTCGAGTACGGCCTCCGCGCCTGGGACGAACAAACCCTCGTGGCCGACTATGTGCTGGGAGAATCCGTCGAACTCGCCGACCTCATCGATAACAAACGGCTGCTGACCATCCTCGATCTGTTCAAGGACTGGTATCAGCAGGGCCTCGAACCTACCTCCAAGAATTTTCTTTATCACGAGGACCAGGAACTCAGCACGCTTGCCGTATCCGTGATGGACGTGCACCTTGAGCTCAGCCCCAACTGGAAAGAACATTACGAAGGGAAGATCGCCACCCCGGATGAATTGTACAAGGAAGACGTGCTGTCCACCATGCGCTATCTCAAACTGCGGAAGGTGTACCGTCTGATGGAAGAGAACCAGGCCGACCTGGGCAAACCCCATTCGGAAGAAGAGCTGATGATGCTCCTCCAGACACATATGCACCTCAAAGAAATGGAAAGAAGCCTCCTGCAGGACCTGGGCACCGTCATCTTCAAGTAGCCGGAGATGCCACGATCCTTTGGGCCTGCAACAGGTGCCGCTCCCCATGCGCCACCAGGAACCGCAGCATATCCCCCAGCCGCAGCGAAATAAGCCCGTTCAGATAGAAAGGGATGCGTATCCCCCGCAGATCCTTTGTCCGCACATGCCGCAGGATATCATCCAGCGAATCACAGTGCCGCTGAAATGCCTCCAGCGCCTCCCGGGCATCCAGTTCTCTTCCCTCCGGGGAATGCGTCGCCATCGCCTTTAGCTTGAAGAGCGTGCCATCCGGCCGCGGCATGACCCGCCCGTACAACCATTCTCCCAGCCAGCCGCTCCGATAGTCGTCGACGGGATGATCCGGCGCCAGCGTGATCCGCGAAAGGATATTCCGTACAGTTTGATCCATGGAAAGATTAAGATGGGTGTAGATCTCGGCAATGCTCCATTTGTCCGGCGCAGGCCGGTACAGCAGCTGATCATCCGTAAGACGAAGAAAAGGTTTGGTACTGGCTTTCAGCAGCTCCGTCCTGTCCAGCAACTCGGCGATCAGGCCCTGTCTGCTAAAAATAGCCATGAGGAAAGGGATAAAGGGTAAAGCATATCGTTTAGGGATACTAAGATACGCGAAGCCCCTTATGATAGTGAATTTCAACGGCCAATATACCCAAAAACAGGGAGCGCGCACACAGGCGACGTTGCTTCAGCGTCGTCATTGCGCAGGTAAATGCCAATCCAGGGGATAATTTAGGCGCTTGCGACCCGGCGGCGGCTCGTACGATTCGGCGCCCCGAAACGAACCGGGGGGGCTATAGGAGCCACGGCTTTCCTGAATCGCACCGCCGTCCAGACATGGTCGATGGCCACGTCCCGGACGATCTCGTACCCCGCGCCCGTAATACAACCCCAGCTGGAACCTCTCGTAAGGGTCGTCGCGATCTTTGAACCCAGCTTGGGATAGGCAACCCAAAACTTGCCGTCCGCCCGTAATGCAGGCAGGACCTCCTGCACGATCCCCCGCAGCTGCTGCTCGTTGATCGCGAAGACAAGGGCGAAATCGATCTTCTTGCTCTTCAGCAAGGGAGTCAGACACTTCGCAAAGGCTAATTTCATGAATTGCTTTTCGATGGAAGAAGGCAGACCCTGTATCAACAGGTTTCTTTCATCGGTGAGTTGTAGTTTCTCCAGTAAAGTTTGAGACATTTCTGGACCCGTTTAGTTTTCTATTATGTGATAGAGAGACCGCGCTAGGCTCGCGGGATGGCGAAATTACGCATTATCTTGTCGGGAACGACGATTTTCTTGTACCAATAAGCGATTTTATTCCTTCTCCCTGTCCACACTCCTCCGGTGCCGCCGCCTGTCCCGGTATTTAAGGATGGGTACTTTGTTCTCACTCCCCCTGAGCAGGCGGGTGATGTTCTTCTGATGGGTAAGGACGACCAGAAGGGCTACGGCAATAGCAAAACCCCGATAAAGGGTCTCCTTTGCGTCGAAGATGTATAAGATAAGAACGGCAAATGCCACAGATGCCAGGATACTGCTGAGAGAGACAAAACGGGTGAGATACAGCACAAGCAGGAAAACGGCCACACAGCAAACGGCCGCCAGGGGCTGAATGGCGATGATCATCCCAAACAGCGTCGCAACCCCCTTGCCGCCGCGAAACTCGGCCCAGATAGGGAAAATATGGCCCACAACGGCCGCCAGACCCAGTCCGACCATGAAATTGGTCCGGTCCGTTTCATCATGTAAATAGTAGGGAACAAGAATGTAAAGGCTTGTCGCGATCACCCCCTTCAGGACATCCACCCCCATCACAAAACAACCCCAACGCGAACCCAGGACACGGAAGGTATTCGTGGCCCCGGCATTCCCGCTGCCATATTCGCGGATATCGATCCCAAAAAACGACCGGCTGACCCAAATGGCGGTAGGAATTGAACCTATCAGATATGCCGATAGAATGAGTAGAACCTCCTTCATTCGAATGGTTGAAGTTTAGTTAAGTTGGATAACAAATATACTGAAAAAACTGCCGCATTCCGTTCGCTCTCAATCCGATAATTTCATCTTTTTTTAACTTTGCAGCCTGGTTTTTTCCAATTTCAAACAGATCCATGCTCCCTTTGTCATCCGTACGGATACGGAATAATTTATTTTAACAACCTCATTTTCAATGTCTTTATAGTCATCTTCAAGAAGGCCGCTCAATAATATAACGCCCCCTTCCGCCAAATGTTGCCCCATCGCGTCCATCTCGGCGAGAATTACATGTTTATTGATGTTGGCCAACAACACGTCAAAGGGCCCGTCGACAACCGACAAACTGTCCATCTTCCTCACTTTCACTTGTTTACAACCGTTAGTTTCGATATTTTCTTCAGCGTTAGCGATGCTCCAATCGTCATTGTCGATCGCCAGCACACTTCCCGCCCCCAGCCTTTCCGCCAATATCGCCAGTACCCCGGTCCCCGTCCCAAAATCAAGTACCCGCTTTCCCCGAAAGTCCAACTCCCGCATGGCCCGGATCATCATGAACGTCGTTGCGTGATGCCCGGTACCAAAGCTCATCTTTGGAGTGATCACCAACTCATGCTCCACTCCCGCTATCCGTCCATGGAAATGCGCCCGGATCGCACAGAAATCATCCACCACCACCGGCTGGAAATTCTTTTCCCACTCCTCGTTCCAGTTCCGCTCCGCCAGGCGCTGCTTCTCGTACGTTAACCCATATTGCCGCAACAACTCCATCAATGCGCGCTCGTCAAACCGATCCTCCGGCACATAAGCCCGCAGCAAAATATCCTCCTGTTCAAACCCCTCATAACCCAACTCGCCCATCAGGGCGATGAGGATCTCCTGCCACTCCGTTGTTTGAATAGTTACTTCAATCATACAATAAAAAAAGTCTGCGGCTCAAGCCGCAGACCCTATCTTGTTTAACAATGATCCTTACTCATGTTCGGGACGTCCGCCGGCGGGAGCCTTGGACGGCGGTGCACCGGCGCCTGCGCCCTCGGGCTTCGGCATCAGCACCTTGCGGCTCAACTTGAACTTCCCGGTCTTCTGATCCAGGCCGATCAGCTTCACCTTCACCATATCGCCCTCTTTCAGCACCCCTTCCATCGTCTCCAGCCGTTTGTGCGAGATCTCGCTGATATGCAGCAGACCCTGCTTTCCGGGCAGGAACTCGACAAAAGCGCCATACGGCATCACCGACTTGACTTTTGCCTCGTAGACCGAGCCGACTTCCGGCTGCGCCACGATGCTCTTGATCCAGTTGACGGCCTTGTCCAGCCCTTCCTTCGCCGGGCTGAAAATGCTCACCTCCCCGAAATTGCCGACTTCCTCGAGGTTGATCGTCGCACCCGTCTCCCGCTGGATCTCCTGGATGATCTTACCCTGCGGCCCGATAACGGCGCCGATGAATTCCTTGTCGATAAAGATCTTCACCATCCGCGGCGCATGCGGCTTCACTTCCGGCCGCGATTCGGCGATAGTCGCATACATCGCCTCGAGGATATGCAGCCGGCCCTTCCGTGCCTGCTCCAGCGCCTCGCGCATCGTGCTCATGGCCAGTCCGTCCACCTTGATGTCCATCTGCACACCGCAGATGCCTTCACGGGTGCCCGTGACCTTGAAGTCCATATCGCCGAGATGATCCTCGTCGCCGAGGATATCCGTCAGGATCGCATACTTCCCATCCGCCCGGGTGATGAGCCCCATCGCCACACCGCTGACATGCTTCGGGAAAGGAACCCCCGCATCCATCAGCGCCAGACTGCCTGCACAGACAGTAGCCATCGAAGACGAACCATTGGACTCGAGGATATCGCTCACCACGCGAACCGTGTAAGGATAATCCGACCCCGGCATCATTTGCTTCAGGCTGCGCATGGCCAGGTTACCATGTCCTACTTCCCGGCGGCTTTGCCCACGCATCATCTTCACCTCACCGGTGCTGAAGGGCGGGAAATTATAATGTAAAAAGAATTTCGAATCATACGACTTGGCGGCGCTTTCCACCAGCAGCTCGTCGAGCGGGGTGCCCAGCGTGACCGTAGTAAGGGACTGCGTTTCACCACGGGTGAACAGCGCAGAACCGTGCGGTGTCGGCAGTGGATCGATCTCCATCGCCAGAGGACGCACCTGGTCGAGGCTTCGGCCGTCAAGGCGGATCCGGTCGTCAAGGATCATGTCCCGTACCAGCTCCCACTGCAGATCGGCGTAATATTTTTTGGCAAACTTCTTATCGATATCCTCGGCTTCCTCGCCAAGGCTCTCGATCAGTTCGTCTTTCAGCTTGTCGAAAGCGTCGCTGCGCTCGTGTTTGCTGCTGCCCGCCCTCGCGATCTGCTGGATCCTTTCCTTCGTAAAGGCGATCACCTTCTGCTGCAGTTCTTCCTTATGTTCCGGCTTTTTGTAATCCCGCTTTCCGGTGACACCGGTCTTGCCCCGAAGTTCTTGCTGAGCCTTGATATGGATGCGGATCGCGTCATGCGCGATCTCCAGCGCCTTGACGAGATCTTCCTCGCTGCACTCTTTTGCTTCGCCTTCCACCATCATCAGGTTTTTCTCCGTAGCGGCGATGATGAATTCCAGGTCGGACTTTTCCAGTTCGCTCCGGGTCGGGTTCACGATGAACTGACCGTCTACCCGGCCGATCCGAACCTCGCTGATGATCTCCTTGATGGGAATATCGGAAACAGCGAGCGCCGCCGAAGCAGCCAGACAGGCCAGCGAATCAGGCATGACTTCTGCATCGCTCGAAACCAGGCTCAGCAATACCTGTACTTCGCAGAAATAGTCTTCGGGGAACAACGGCCGCAGCGCGCGGTCGATCAGGCGGCTGGTAAGAATTTCATAATCGTTCAACCGGGCCTCCCGTTTGAAGAAGGAACCCGGGATCCGGCCGGCGGAAGCGAATTTCTCCTGGTAATCCACGGACAACGGGAAAAAATCCTGTCCTTCTTTTGGTTCCTTGTTGGCAACAACGGTAGCCAGGATGATACTATTCCCCTGGCGTACAGTAACTGAGCCATCCGCCTGGCGCGCGAGCTTACCGGTTTCGATAGTGACCATCCGGCCACCACCAATATCAAACGTTACACTAATTGGTTGTGAAAGCATGTGCTTGTCTTCTTAAAGATGATTGTAAAAAATGCAATGCGACAGAATCCTTTACCTATAAAAAAACGATTCCCAACCGGTCGGTCAGTTGGGAATGGTTTATATATACATAAAGAATTATTTTCTGAGTCCGAGTTTTTCGATCAACTGGCGGTAACCCTGGAGATTGGTTTTGCTCATGTAGGTCAGCAGACGCTTTCTTTTACCTACCAGCTGCATCAGGCCACGGTGAGTGGAGAAATCTTTCTTGTTGGCCTGCAGGTGTTCAGAGATACGGTTGATCCGCTCTGTCAGCAATGCGATCTGGCCCTCGATAGAACCGGTGTTGGTGGCTTTTCCACCAAACTCTGTGAAGAAGCTCGCTTTTTTCTCTTTTGTCAAATAAGGCATCTCAATTTGATTTTCGGCTGCGGACCCATATGACCCGCGTTAATTATCTGAATTATATTAGGGTGCAAAATTAAGGGAATATTTCTAAATTATTAAAAATAAGCGTCAAAAATAGAATAATAATCATGCGTATATCCTCTTAATTGGCTAATATTGGCGCATTTAGGCGCTATGGCCCATGGAAAAAGGCTCTTCTTTACCGTCACGAACGATCTTGTCTTCGACCAGCGGATGACCCGTATCTGCACCTCCCTGGCCGGGGCGGGCTACACCGTCACCCTGGTTGGCGGCCGCCACCGCGACTCTCCTGCCCTCTCCGCGCAATCCTACCGCCAGCACCGCCTGAACACGTGGTTTCGCCGGGGTAAGAGCTTCTATGTAGAATACAATCTTCGCTTGCTCTTTTTCCTCCTTTTCCAGCCCATGGATGGCCTCTGTGCCATTGACCTCGACACCATCTTGCCGGTCTACTTCGTCTCCCGTCTGCGCCGCAAACCCCGCTTATACGACGCCCACGAGCTCTTCTGCGAGATGCAGGAGGTCGTCACCCGGCCAAATGTGTATAAACTGTGGAAAAGAGTGGAACGGTTCGTCGTGCCCCGCTTCCGCCATGGCTATACCGTCAATGGGTTCATCGCCTCGGAGTTTAAAAAGATGTACGGCGTCGACTACGCCGTCGTCCGTAATATGCCCCTGCTCGACGAGGGCCCCATCCCCTCCCCGGCAAGACCGCTCCCACCCGGCCCCTTCTTCCTCTACCAGGGCGCCGTCAATGAAGGCCGCTGCTTCGAAACGCTCATTCCCGCCATGATAAAGGTCCCCGCCCCCCTGGTCATTTGTGGCGATGGGAATTTTCTGGCACAAACCAAGGCGCTGGTCAGACAATACGCCCTCGATGACAAGGTTATTTTCCTCGGAATGATCCCGCCCGCTGAACTCCCCGCCATCACCCGTGCAGCCTGGGCCGGCATCACCCTGTTCGATCGCCGCGGCATCAGCAACTACTATTCACTCGCCAACCGCTTCTTTGATTATATGCATGCAGGCATCCCCCAATTGGCTGTCAATTATCCCGCTTACAGGGAAATAAACAATTCCGGCCCCGTTGCTGTTCTTATTGACGAGCCCGGGATCGGGGAGATAGCAGAAGCATTGAACAGACTACTGGATAATACCGGGCTACATCGTACGTTAGCAGACAACTGCAAACAAGCCCGGCTTCGTTACAACTGGCAGGAAGAACAACAGCTGCTGATCCGCCTTTATCGGGAAATTTTCAACTAGAACGTGGAGAATCACCTACATATCGTGTGCCTGGACGTGCCTTACCCGGTGGATTACGGGGGAGTCTTCGACCTGTTCCATAAGATCCGGTCGCTCTTCTACGCCGGCGTAAAGATCCATCTGCACTGTTTTGAATACGGCCGCGGCCCACAGCCCGTGCTGGAAGAATATTGCGTCGAGGTCAACTACTACGCGCGCCACGAAGGCCATAAGGGATTCTCTCACCGGCTGCCCTATATCGTCTGCTCCCGTTCCAACGGCGAGCTCCTCGACCGGTTGCTGAAGGACGATCACCCCATCCTTCTCGAAGGCGTCCATTGCACCTATCTGCTCAACGACGATCGTTTCCACGACCGGAAGATCGTTCTGCGGTTGCACAACGTGGAATATCAATACTACCGTCAGCTCTACCTGGCGGAACGATCCCTGCTGAAAAAGATCTATTATCTCCACGAAAGCAATCTGCTTCGCGGGTACGAACAGCGCATCGCACCCAAAGTGAAGATCCTCGCCGTGTCATCGAAGGATGCCGATCATTATCAACGGGAGTTCGGCGCCACCGATATCGAGACCCTTCCCGTATTCCTTCCCTTCCGGGACATCGAGAGCAAGGAAGGCACCGGATGCTTTTGCCTCTATCACGGCAACCTCTCCGTCACCGAGAACGAACAGGTGGTCGTATGGCTGCTCAAAAAGGTCTTCAGCCGGCTGGAGATGCCCTTTATCATCTCGGGCAAGAACCCGACCCCTCGCCTCCAGCGCCTGGCCGAACAGTATCCCCACGCCTGTCTCATCCCAAATCCTTCCGAAGAGGAGATGCGCGATCTTATCGCCAAGGCGCAGGTGAATATCCTTCCCTCGTTCAATTGCACCGGAGTAAAGCTCAAGCTCCTCAATGCCCTGTTCAACGGCCGCCACTGCATCGTCAACAAGGACGCCGTGGAAGGCACCGGTCTCGAAGGCATCTGCCATATCGCGTCCGGCGCCGATGACGTCCGCTGCTATATATCCGAGCTGTTCGCCCGGCCGTTCCGGCGTGACGACATCGAAGCCCGCAAAAAAGTGCTGGCGGGCATCTACGATCCGAAAGAAAATCTGGAAAAATTAATGAAAGCCTGCTTTACTCAAGGGTAAAGCTCGCGTTGTCGATCACCTGTCCGCGTTCGGTCCGGACCATCCTCGCCGGGAATTTATGGATCACCCGGTAATCATGCGTGGCCATGACGATCGACGTCCCATAATCGCGCGAGATCTGGAACAGCAGCTGCATGATCTCGTCGGAGGTCTCCGGGTCGAGGTTACCCGTGGGCTCATCGGCAAGGATCAGCTTTGGCGAATTGAGCAGGGCCCGCGCGATATCCACGCGTTGCTGCTCTCCGCCGCTCATCTCGAAAGGCATTTTGAAGCCCTTGGCCTTCAGGCCCACCTTGTCGAGCACGTCGGCGACCTTCTCATCCATCAGCCGCGTGTCCTTCCAGCCAGTCGCCTTCAGCACGAACTTCAGGTTATCGTTGACGTTCCGGTCCGTCAGCAACTGAAAATCCTGGAATACCACGCCAAGGGTCCTGCGCAGATAAGGCACCTTCTTCCAGTCCATCTCCCGAAGATCAAAACCTGCCACCTGCCCATTGCCTTCCCTCAGGAGCAAATCTCCGTATAACGTCTTCAACAGGCTGGACTTACCCGTACCCGTTTTCCCGACAAGATACACGAACTGGCCTTTTTCAACAGTGAGATTGACGTCCGAAAGGATAAGATTGGTGCCCTGGTAGATGTTAGCATGCTTTAATTCCACGATGATTTCGGCCATAGCAATTGGTGTGTGGGGATGGGTTTGCCCCGCCGCTAACAAAAATAGGGAAAAATTTGTCGTGGCCCCCCTCAACTTATTGTTTTACCACGGGCCGCCCGATCTTATCCACCGGTTTTTCCAGCGGCGGCAAGGGAGCCCCCTCGCCCCGGTCGGCCTTCAGCATCAACCGGAGCGTCGAATCGTTGGTCAAATAGCTCATCATCCAGTTCAAAAAGACGATGAGCCGGTTCTTCACATTCAGCAGCAGCATCAGGTGCACGAACATCCAGGTCAACCAGGCAAAAACCCCTTGGAAGGAGAGCCCGGGCAGATCGACCACCGCCTTCCGCTTCCCGACCGTGGCCATGGTGCCTTTGTTATGATATTCGAACTCGATCTTCGTCTCGCCCTTCAGCTCCCGCTTGAAGTTTTTGGCGATATGCGCGGACATGGCGTTGGCCGCATTGGCCAGCTGCGGGTGACCGTTAGGATATTTGGGGGTGGGCATATAGGCGATATCGCCAACAGCATAGACCCCATCCAGCCCTTCCACCTCCCCGAACCGGTTCGTCTTGAGCCGGTTCCCCCGCACCATCACGGAGGCGGGGATACCATCGAGGACATTCCCCGTGACGCCCGCGGCCCAGATGAGATTCCTGGCGGTCAGCGTCTCTCCGCCCCTGAGCCTGACCGTGGTGCCGTCATAGTCCTCCACGGTGGTGCCCGTCCGCACGATGACGCCCAGGCGCTCCAGGTATTGACGGGATTTCCGCTTCGAAGCGTCACTCATCGAATTCAGCGTATTGGGACTGCCTTCGATCAGGTAGATCTGCAGTCTTGAAAAATCCACCTCGGGATAGTCCTTCGGCAGGATATTCTTCTTCATCTCGGCCATGGCGCCGGCCAGTTCCACTCCGGTAGGACCGCCGCCCACGATCACGAATTTCAGCAGCGACTGCAACTCCGCCGGTCCCGCCTCGATCGTATCCTCGAAGGTCTGCAGGATACGGTTTCGTAACGCCATCGCGTTGGGCACCGACTTCATCGGGAAGGAATTCGCCCGGACCCGCTCGTTATTAAAATAGTTCGTCGTACACCCGATACAAAGCACTAGCCGGTCGTAAGCGATATCGCCAACGGTCGTGCTCAATATTTTCTTATCCACATCGACATGCTCGACCTCGGCGATCCGGATCGTCACGTTGTGCGTATGCTGGAAGACCTTGCGCAATGGAAAAGAGATGCTGGACGGCTCAAGCCGCGCCGTGGCGACCTGGTACATCAACGGTTGGAACTGGTGATAGTTGTGGCGATCGATCAAAAAGACATCGTAATCCGTGTTATTGAGGCTTCTGGCGAAGGTCAGCCCTGCAAAACCGGCCCCCACGATAACCACCCTCTGTCTCTTGCTGTTTGTTGTTGCCATAATGGTAGGTTTAGCCGGTACAAAGTTAGGAAACTGCCGACATTCACCGTCCTGTGGTGTGATGGCCTGGATCACCCAATCGTTGTATATTTCACACCTGCTGACCGGCATCCAACCGTAAAAGAACCCCATAATTCCCGCATCGGGTATCATGCAGATAATCAGCGATCAGCGCGAGCGGCCGGAAGCCGATCCTTCGCTGCGCCGTCAGGGTGGGATCGCTGCGGTCTCCTTCTACCCATTGCTGGTAGTATTCCTCCCCGCTCATTTGCGCGGCGACGGCGCCATAGCCATTCATCATCCCTACCGTCAGCTGTCCCTTCAGCCCCAGCCGGCTGACCAGCTCCTGCCGCGCCCGGTACACCAGCCGTGAAAGTCCCCGCCCCCGGTAGTCGGGATGGATACCCATGTCGAGCCCGTAGAGCCATTCGCCGGCCGGCCGGTGCCGGGTCAGCCAGCCGCTACCACTCATTTCTGAAAAAGTATGCGGCCGTAGCCCCTCCTCTGCCGTCGTGCGCATCGTGGTCGTAGCTCCGATGATACGTTCTCCATCGAGCAACATGAACTGCCCTTCCGGAAAAACCTCCAGATGACGCCGGTATTGCTCCGCGCTCAGCCGCTCGCCCGCCGACAAGCTCGGGAACACGACCCGCTGCAGGTCTTCAAGTTCCGGCGCCCGATCCGCCGTTGTGGAGGTTACGATGATCATGATCGTAAATGTACCATTTTGCGATCAATGCATAATAGCTTCAGGGAACCTTCTTTTATTTGCCCTATACTATCCCGTTACATATGGAATATCCGATCTCCCAATTGCAGCGCATTCACCCCCTGACGCCGGAATTCATCCGGGATCTCAGAACCAGGATCCGAAGGATCGAGGCGCGTATGAACAACACCCTGTTGCTGAAAGGCGATATCTGCCGCGACCTGTTCCTCATCGAAAAGGGGATCGTCGGCTGCTACGATAAAGATGGCCAAAAGCGCTACTATACATGGATCTTCTATGAGGGAGACTTCGTTACGGCCGTCGACAGCTTCAACAATCAGACCATCTCCAACGAAACCATCGTGGCCATTACGGCGTGCGTCCTTTGGGCGATCACAAAAGAGGACCTGGAGGAGCTGACCAAAAAATATCCCGAATTCAGCATCATCCGCCAAATTCTCACTGACAAATATCATGTTCAAAGCCGTGTGATGGACGCCCAGCGCAAACGCCACCCTGAAGACTACTACGACTATCTACTGTCTACTTATCCCTACCTGCAGCTTGTCCCCGCCACAACTCTGGCCTCGCTGATGGGGATATCCCGCACCAAACTCTATAATATCCTCGATCGGAAAAAGCGGTAGTGTTCAATTTGGAACAGCGGACTGTTCAATTTCTGACACCTCATTCGTCAGAAACTTTACACATTGATGTTCAGACTCTTACACACCCTTTTCGTCCTTTTTTCGCTCCCAATTCCGAAGTTTGTCATGTCCTTTTTTCAATCAAAAAACAAGAACAATGACAAAGCTTATCATCCTGCTGACAGGATACCTCCTGTTCGGCCAGCCAACCTACTCGGTTGCGCAAAAAGACGTACAGCTCCAACGCTGTTGCGAGAAGATCATGAAAACCGGCCCCTGTCTTCTCTACCCGGCCAATCACAACGGAAAGATGCGGTTCCGCCTGCTGGGCATCTATAGTCACGGTCCTACCCTCTTCTTCCTGCTACGGCTCAACAATCGCTCGCCCCTCGATTACGACATCGACAGCATCCGCTTCTGCATCGCCGGAAGGGACAACGCGGTTTCGCTTTTCCCGCCAAGGGCCCTTCTTCCCGTCTATATCTATGACAGCACGGTCATGGTGCCCGGCTACCGGCACGCGACGACCATCTATGCCCTCCCGCGGTTTACCCTGCCGCCGGGCCGGCGCCTGCTGATCATCGTCCGGGAAAAGAACGGCGGCCGTCACCTGCGCATCCGGGCAGGCAACAGCACCCTGGAAAGGGCGCGGCGAGTCTGACATCCGACCCTACCATTATTCACCATTAAAAACAAATGTATGACAACGAACAATCTCGAGTTTCTGAACAACGACCTCAAATTTCTGGGGTTTGGCGAAAGATCATTGCTCAACCAGCACCTCGAAGCGCAGCTGCAACGCGAACAGACCTCCTTCGAGCTCTTTACCGAAGCCTTCTTCGACGGCGATACCAAGCTGGAGGCGAAGCTGTACTTCTCCCGCTCGACAAAGGAGAATTTCTATTTCTTCAACAAGTACGACGCCCTGTTGCGCTATGCAGGCGATCCGGACAAGGACCGGGCGCAGACCTTTTATATCAGCAGAGGCCATGGCGTCACCTTGAAGGAAGCCTTCAACCTCCTGCAGGGCAGAGCCGTCTTCAAGCTCCTGACCAGCCGCTCGGGCATCCAGTACTCGGCCTGGATCCAGCTAAATTTCGCAGAGAAGGACCGGCACGACAATTATGTCTTTACCTATTACCGCGGCGGCCGCTTCGACCTGGAAAAAGCGCTCCGGCAACACCCTATCCGCGAATTGGAGTTCGATGAGATGCGGGCTAACCTCTGCCGCGCCCTGCAACGCGGCAATCTTCAGCCGGTCACCTTCGAAGGCGCCGAAAAGAAAGGCAAATACCTCGTCGAGGCCAACCCGTCGCTGAACACGATCAATATCTATCCTGCGGCAACAAGGGTCGCGGGGGCAGCTTAGTTCGAATCAGTTTGTCGAATCAGTTTGTCTAATCGTCAAAAATCACAGCCATGTTAACTCATCCATTCACCTTCCTGCATGCCCGGCCCGATCTCAGCCTGTTCCAATTCAGGACGGGTAGGGGCGGCGCGATCCTTATCCAGCTCCGATTTATCGTCCTGCGATCGGGCATCTACGACCTCTGCGTCGAACAACGCCAGTATACCGACGTCTTCCATCCGTACCTCTTCACCGAAGAAGACGCCCGGGGCCTGCTCGGCGACGTGATCCGGGTCATCGAGCTCTACACTGAACGATACCCAGGAAGGGTCGTTCGGTTGAAAGGCAATACCCTGCTGCAGACTGCGCTCTTTCGGGTCATTCTGCGGGTTCACCATGACCTCCTCTGCCCGCTGTTCCTGATCGACAAAGAAGGCCAAAGAAGGTTCTTCCCTTTTCGCCGGGATACAGGTGATAGCGTGTTCCTGCTCAAAAGAAGGGCGGATTCCGTCTTGCCGGTCCATCCGGTCCAGGAAAGCGTTCGGACCCGCAGCCGGCTCTTCGGCAACTGGGTGCATGTTGAGCTTCACAAAGAGATCGGTTAAAAACAAAGAGTCCCGTGTTCCTCGAACACGGGACTCTTAAAAAAACGATTCAGGTGTCTAAGCAAGAACAGTGATCAATCCCTTGATGATCGCTCCCAGCTTGACTCCCTCGAATACTCTCGATTCCGTACTGCCGTGCTGCAGCACCGATCGCTCATGTGACCCGACACAAAGTTCACATCCGTTCACCGAAGAGATCACCAGGCTCACCAGCTCGAACAACTCCTTGCCCAATACAGGATTGGCCATAATGCTCATCTTGATGCCGGCAGGCTGGTTCTCATAAAAGTCTTTCTTGACAAAATGCCGGAAACGATAGAAGATATTATTCGTGTTCATCAGCGAAGTACAGGCGATGATCTCCGCGATCTCCGCATCACTCGCGCCCGCATCCCGGGCCAGCCCGCTGAACGACTCCTGCAACAGCCCGAACCGCTCATTGACGGCAACGGCCAGGGCCAGCAGCAAGGCCTCCTTGCGGCTCAGGTACTGCGTATTGTTCAACACGTTGCCGACATTGATCTTCAAATCCTTGATAAACCTTGACTCCGCGACGGCGAGAGCCTGCAGGCTCGCCGAAGGCTCATATCCCGAAAGATTGAGGTCGTTCAACAGATTCTGCAATGTCTCATTCGATACTATAGTAGTACTCATTTTTTTGGTTTTGATTTGATAGGTTTAAATGATGGCCGGCTCATTCCTGGGCGGGCCTTTTCTTTCACGGCCAACGGCGGATCAATTCATGCTCAGCTGTTCAGTCAGCGTCTCCTCCCCTTTCTTCCAGTTACAGGGACAAAGCTCATCGGTCTGCAACGCATCCAGCACCCGCAACACTTCCTGCACGCTGCGGCCCACGTTCAGGTCATACACGCTCACCCAACGGACGATCCCCTGCGGATCGATGATGAACGTAGCCCGGTACGCGATCCTCTCCTCCTTATCCAGGATCCCCAGTTCCTCGGCCAGCGACTTGGACGTATCGGCCAGCATCGGGAACTTCAGATCGCGCAGATCGCTGTGATCCCTCCTCCAGGCCGCATGCACGAACTCGGAGTCCGTAGACGCCCCGATCACCACCGTATCCCGGTCTGAGAACTCGCTGTTCTTTTTATTGAACTCCGCGATCTCCGTCGGACAAACAAACGTGAAATCCTTCGGCCACCAGAACATTACCGTCCACTTGCCATCCGCACCTCCATACTCCTGAGTGATCTCCGTAAACTCTTTTCCTTTCTCGATAGATACGACTGCCTTTTTCCTGAACGCCGGGAACTTCTCGCCAATTGACAAAATTCTGTTAGACATATTTTGATTTGTTTTTAAACGGGAAAAATTGGAACGCACCGTTCCTATGGCAGGCAATCCTTTGAAAAATCCGAGGCAAAAATAACCGATCCGATGATAGAGTATCATCGCAATTTTCTATAATCTCATAGAGAATATCTATCAGCTTCGCGGCCCTGCTCTTCCACCGCCGCTTGCTCTGAGGCCCCAAGCGGTCGCTCGTCCTTCACCGTCAGCCGCACGAGCACCGAGATCAGCAGCCCGAACCCGATCATCATCCCAAACGCCCCTTTCAGTCCCGCCGCCTGCGCCACCGACCCTACCAGCGGCGGAACGATCAGGAAACCCAGGTAGCCTACCGTCGACACCGATGCGATCGCCGACCCACTGCTCATCCCCACCGACCGCCCCGCCATCGCAAATACCATCGGGATCACACAGGAGACGCCAAATCCCGTCAGGATGAACCCAAGGACCGCCGTAGGCACAAAGGGCAAGGAAATGGCCACCAGCAACCCGCCGGCGATAAGCACCCCGCTGTACGTCAGCATAGTCCTGATCCCAAAACGGTTCGCCAGCCGGTCGCCGGTAAGCCGGCCAAGCGTTATGGCAATGACATATACGGCAAAAGCCGCCGAAGCTTCGGAGGGTGTTGTATGCAAAACCTTACGGAAATAGATCGCGGTCCAGTCGATCATGGTCCCTTCGCAGGCCATCGACGCAAAGGAGATCAACCCATATTTGACCAGCGTCTTGTTGGGCAACGCAAACCAGGGCATGCGTTCCCGGGGCGAAGGCTGCTGTCGTAAGCTATCGGGATAGGCATACACGCAGATTGCTGTCATCAACACGCCGACGATCGCAAAATGCCAAGTTGTCGCAATGGAGTACCGGATCATCAACGCCCCCACCCCTGCGCCCGCAAAACCCGCCAGGCTCCAGATAGCATGGAACCGGGCAATAATGCTCTTGTCATACAAGGCTTGCACCCCGATAGACTGGGCGTTGGCGGAGATATTCATCAGGTTCCGGCTGCAACCGAAGCAAACCAGCGCGATCACCAGCTGCCACACCTGCGTGGCAAACCCGATACAACACAACATCCCATTGAAGAATACCGCTCCGATCATCATGATCCGCCGGCTGTCAAAACGACTCAGCAGCACGTTCGTCACGGGTAAGGTCGCCATCAAGCCGACCGGCAGCGCAAACAGGACGGCTCCCAGTCCCGCCTCATTCAGATGCATCCGCTGCTGGATCGTCGGGATGCGGGATGCCCAGGTGTAGAATCCAAAGCCTGATACAAAGAAGAAAAGGGTTACCATGAAGCGTACCCTGCGGGGAGAAGGGATCATCCCCAAAAATAGCAAAAAAGAAAAGGCCCCGCATCGCGGGGCCTCCTATCAGTTGAAATCATTTTTTAATCGGACATACTTGCCCAGGTCCTTCGACACAAACCCCTTTTCCTTCATCTTCGTCACATACTCCGCGTTGACGCCCGTGGACTTCAGCATCAGCAGCAGGGGCATGGGAATATGATCGAACCCGATCTTGTTGAATTCCCGGACAAAATCAGGCGTGATCCGCATGCTGTTCAGGCTGACCAGCTGATGGGCGCTGATATCCGCGAATCCAACGTCCCGCCAGGCCTTGATGTCCTCAGGGCCGATGTGCTGGTCCTTCAATTGCCGCAGCTGCCGGATATCGACATTCGTATAACCGATATCGATAAAACCCTTCACATACTCGGGAGTGATACCCATCACCTTCAGGTTGACCAGGTCCCGGGGCGACAGGTCCTTATAGCCGATTTCCTGGAAGCCCTTGATAAGATCGGCAGTGACCCGTTGATTGTACATCGAGGTCAGCTGATTGCGTTCGAGGTCCCCATATCCTACTTCCCGCAACGAAGCGATATACCCGCTATCGATATGCATCGATTTGTAGCTGACGAGCTCCCGCACGGGGATCACCGCATTGTTCTTACCCCGGCCGAGCGACCGGATATAGGCCCCATCGATATGCTGGGATTTCATCTGGATCAGCTCCCGTGGCTCCAGGTGGTCATAACCCGCCGCCTTCAGCTCGTCGACATAGGCCCGATCGATATGCATCGACTTAAGCTGGACCAGCGTCCGCGGATTGTCCATCCCGGCCAATCCGGCCCCCTGCCAGTATTTGATATAGTCGGCGTCGATATGATTCCCGGCACAGACGAACACCTCATGCACGCTCAGGTGCGGGAAATAATGCTGGAGCATCGCCACATAGTCTTTCCGGATGTTCATGGTAAAGAAAGCCATCCGCCGGCTATCGACCTCCAGCCCCATTTGTTTCAGATCGTTGAAATAGGCTTCGTTGGCCGTGTACCGGAAATGCCCGAATCCTTCCTGTCCGTCAAACTGTCCCTTGAAGAAGAGGGTTCCCGCATCCCGGACCAGTTTGAACTCCACGTTCCCCTGTCCCGGGTAAGGATTGAATTCGGTCTTACTCACCGTAAAGGAACTGTTCCAATTGCCATTCTCGCTTTCTCTTTTCAGCTCGAACTGGATGCGGTCGTCCGACGAAAAGGACGTGGCGAACCAGGCGCCCTCCATCATCTCCGAGTCGCTCGGCATATGGATATCGCCGGCATTGACATCGGCATTGGCCAGGACGCTCGCATTGGCCATATCCCGGTTGGCCTTCGCCGCTGCCATTTCCGCAGCCATCGCCTGCCGGTCCGCCAATACCTTGGTCTGCTGTGTTGCCTGCGCCCTGTTCTCCATATCAAGCTGTGCCAGCTGCGCCAGGGCCATTTGCTCGTTCATCCTTTCGTTCAGGTTCACCAGCGTGTCCCCATTGGCATGGCTCTCGGCACGACGCAAATTCAGCAGGGCCTGGTCCATGGCCAATTGTGTCTCGGCGGAACGATCGCCCCAATCCGGATTCAGGGAATCCATCGACAGCACAGGTCTCTGGCCGCTCATGGCCTTCTCATGAGCCGGCCAGCTGCTGTCTTTGCGGGGTTTCCGGCTCGTATCCATTGCGGCGGCAGCGGAAGAGGTCCGGGGCTTTTCCACCCGGCCCGGGTTGTTGTTGCCCGTAAGGGGGTCGTTATTCTTCCGGTCGGCGCCAAGCGCTACCGGTTTGTTCAGAGCACAGACAAGGCCCGTCAAAAGCGGGATCAGGAAAAAATATTTCCACACCGTATGGATAGAACTTCGTTTGCTGTTCATCATAACGATACGTCGTTTAAGGAGTGATTGATTGTAGTTGTTCGTAATACTAAAGGGCAAATGCGGCGCCGACACGCGAAGCAGGCTGAGCTGATAGGCCGATCGTTCCACCTGTTCCAGCACGCTGGCGTCGGTCAGGAACTCCAGGTTGTTCTCCACTTCGCGGCGGTAAAGCCAGGCAAAGGGATTGAACCATTGAAGAACGACGGCTATCTCCGCCAGCAGGATGTCCAGCGTATGACGGCCACTGATATGCACCTTCTCATGGATAAGGATCTGGTTGTAGGTCTCCCAGTCATAAAGGGCCGGGTTGAGGAAAATGGTATTCCCGAAAGAGCAGGGCGCCCGGTTCCCGCTCACCTCCACGATCCGGAATCGGCCATCCCGGATCACCGGCCGGCCATAGGACCGGTACAACAATACCGCCATTTGCAAGAGGAAATTCCCGCCGAACACGATCAGGCCGAACCCGTAAAGATAGAAGAGCCATTGCAACCCGACGACGATGGGGTTCACCCCCGGTGATCCCTTATCGGTCGCCGCGGCCACCTTCTTCACCGGCTCCACGGGTGGCACCGCCACCGCATCCATTTCTACGTCCGGCCCTTTCATGGTCAGATCGGGCAGCTGCCGCACCGGCCCCGCCGAATTCACCGGCTTCGCCTTCACCACCACCAGTGGCGCCGCCGGCGTCACGGGGGTGACCAACGTTACCGGCGTAGCCGGCTTCGCCGCCAAACTCTCCCGCCAGCTCCAATCCCGGGGAACCGGCAACAGCGGAAGGGTAAAGGAGACGGCAAGACATCCCATCAGGGTCCACCGGTTCAGCCGGTAGAACGTCTCCTTCTGCAGCAGGAGCTTGTAGAACAGGAAGCATACCGTCGTGATGACCGTGACATGCAGGATATAAGGCATCATTTCTTTTGGGATTGTATGAGTTCCAAAATTTCGTCCAATTCTTCGCGGGAGATCTTCTGTTCCTTCGCGAAGTACGCCAGCATTCGCGGATAGGAATTATTGAAATACTTCCGGACGATATCGTCAAACGCCTGGTTCTGGTACTCTTCCTTGGATACCACGGGGAAATACTGAAAGGTGTTGCCAAACGTCTCATGGTTCAAAAACCCCTTCTCCTCCAGGATACGCACCATCGTCGCCACACTATTATAATGGGGCTTGGGATCCGGCAGCTCGGCGATGACCTCCTTGATGAACGCCCTACCTAATTTCCAGCAGGCCTGCATGATCTCTTCTTCGCGTTTGGCTAGTTTCTGCATGATCGTAATTTTAACCTAAGCTACTACTAATCGATTAGTTTTACAACTAATTGATTAGTTTTTTTAAAAAATTTTACACTTATAGCCAGTTGCTAAATTTTAATTGGGATAAATTTGAGGGTGCATCAACCAACACAGCAATGTTTGCCACCCGCCAAAATATTGCAGTAAAGACCTTACCACTGACGAATGAGAACGATTTGCTGGCCCGTGTAGCAGAAGGGGACGAACGAGCCTTCGGCATCGTCTTCCACCATTATCGGAGTAAGATCTATTCCTATGCTTTCCATCTGTCCGGCGATACCGCCCAGGCGGACGAGTTGGTACAGGAAGTATTTCTCAAGGTCTGGCTCAACCGCGACAAGCTCCCCCACGTCCTTCGGTTTGAGAACTATCTCTTTACCATTGCCCGCAACCAGGTCTTCGACATGTTGAAGACCATCGCCCGCGAATCGGAGTTCCGGCGGCAGATCGCCGGCCTTCTCGATGCCGGGGCCAACCCCGTGGAAGACCAGCTGCTGAATCGCGAGAACGAGCTGCGGCTGCGGCAGGCCCTCGATCAATTGCCGCCCCGCCAGCGCCTCATCTTCACTCTCAGTCGCAACCAGGGCATGAAACACGAAGAGATCGCCGACCATCTCAACATCTCCCGCCATACCGTCAAGACCCACCTTGTACAGGCGCTAAAAACATTGCGAACCCTTTTGCGGTTCCCCGGCGACGGCTGGCTGCCTGCGCTGCTCGTATTGCTGGCGCAGCTGTTCCGCAGCTAAAAAAAATTTCCTCGCCCGACTACTCCTATCTCTGCATTTTGCAGTCTTTACAAACGACCGCCTGTGCGAAAGCCGCTGTTAACCTTATTATATGTAATATGGAAACGCCACAACGATTAGCTTACCTGTTTCGCCGGTACATGGAAAAGAACTGTACCCCCCGGGAAAAGGATGAATTATTCACCCTGATCCTGCAAGCGGAACACGACGATACCCTCCGCCGGCTCATCGCCGAAACCTGGAACGAAGACCATCCCTCCTACCCCCAGGACAGAAGCCGCGCCGATACCATCCTGCGCGAGATCATCAGTAAAAATGCCGCTGAGCCTCCTCCCCACCCCCCTGCTAACCGACACCCCCTTCCCACCGTTCTCTTCTCCGGCCTCCGTACGATCCTTTTCAATCGTTGGGCCGCCTGTTTTATCTTAGTGATCGGCATCTCCTCCCTTACCTTTCATCTTTTACACCGTCCCCACCACCCTGCCCCACTTCTTTCACCCCCACCTGCCGTAGCCGTGCAAGACCAGACGGCCGACCACTGCATCACGCTGCCCGATGGCAGCAAGATCCTCCTGCACAAGAACGCGAAGCTGGATTATCAGTCCGGCTTCACCGCTTCCCGGCGGGAAGTAACGCTCCACGGGGAAGCCTATTTCGACATCCACAAGGATACCCGGCCTTTTATCGTCCACACGGGCGCCATCCGCACTACCGTGCTGGGCACCGCCTTTGACATCGATGCCAACAATGAGCACGACATCGTCATCACCGTGACAAAAGGCAAAGTAAAAGTGGAGAACGCGAAAGGCGAGTTCAGCATCCTGCATCGTAACGAACAGCTTTCGGTAGACTCTTCACGGCTGCAAAAGCTGCCCGTGAACGCCGCCCAAACCCTCGTATGGAAAAAGTCCTGGCTGCTGTTCAACGACGTGCCGATGCGTGAAGCGATGGACACCCTCGCGAAGCGCTATCACCTGGTAGTTGCCTACAACACCCCGTCCGCGCAAAGCTGCCCGGTAACCGCCACGTTCAGCGGCGGCGAATCCCTGGGAGAAATGATCAACGTGCTGTCGAAGATCAACAACATGAATTTTAGCATCGACCGCGATCATGTCCTGATCACGGGAGATGGCTGTAAATAATTGAAGGGCCCGTTCGCCCTCCAATAAAACAAAACTGCCCCGGCTGGAACCCGGAGCAGTGGCTCGTTTTAAACAATGTTTGCGTCATTTAAAACAATCAAAACTATGACATTTTTACGATTGTCAGGGTTTGCGCGCCCTTGCCTGGAACCAGGGTCCCGCCAACTGCCCTACAAGATCCAAAAACGACTGCTTTACTGTATGCGCATCAGCTTCATCTTCCTCCTCCTGTTCTTTTGTTCCGTTCAGCTGCTGAGCGCCCGCGACGCCGTCGGACAGGACATCAACAAGGTTGTTATCTCTCTGGAACTCAAAGACGAATCTCTCCTTTCCGCCCTGGATAAGATCCAGCGGCTGACGCCTTTCACCTTTGCCTACAACAAGCGGGAGGTCAAACGCATCCAAAATCTTAGTTTACCGGGGTCCAACCGCACCGTCAACAAGACCCTGGCCATCCTCCTGGTGAATACCGATCTCCGGTACGAACAGGTCGGCAATACCATCGTCATCTCTCCCGCCCGCCCGGATCCGGCATCGCCTCAGGCGCCCGCCGACGCCCCGGCGAAAGACGATCGCACCGCCCCCGAAACCGCCGATGAGCCCAAAAGCAAGCCAATCACCGGTACGGTCACCAACGAGCGGGGTGAACCGATCGCCGGCGTTTCGGTCACCATCCACGGGACAACCACCGGCACCACGACCGATGCCACCGGGAAATTCAAGCTGACCGTTCCGGATGAAGGCGCCACGCTCGACTTCTCTTCGGTCGGTTACCAGAAACAATCGGTCACAACCGGTTCGCAGACAGTCTTCAACGTCACACTGATGGAGAACGTCAAAGGCCTCAACGATGTCGTCGTGATCGGTTATGGCACCGTAAAGAAATCGGATGTCACCGGCGCCGTCGTCAGTTTGAAAGGCGAGCAGCTCCTCGACCGGCCGGTGCCCAACGTCACCCAGGCCCTCGAGGGTAAAATCGCCGGGGTGGACGTCAGCATCAATAGCAACGCTCCCGGTCAACCGGCCAAGGTGCGGGTCCGGGGTATCGGCTCGATCAACTCCAGCCTCGATCCTCTTTATGTCGTGGACGGGGTCAGCGGCGTGGACATCAATACGATCAACCCGCACGAGATCGCGTCGATCGAAGTGCTGAAGGACGCCAGCTCCACCGCTATCTATGGTGCCCGGGGCGCCAACGGCGTAATTATGGTCACCACCAGACGCGGGGTTCGCGGGAACACAAAGGTCACCTACGATGGGAATGTCAACCGGTCCGAGCTCTACCGTCACCTGCCGACGCTCAACTCGGATCAGTTCATCCAGATCTACAACCAGTCCTTTGTCAATGCCACCAACTTCGATCCGCTGGGGGGCAGCTGGGCGCCGCCGGTCGCCCTGAACCACGCCTCGCTGCCAAAATTGTTCGATGCCAACGACAAACCCCTTTATAATACCAACTGGGAAAAAGAAACCTACAAGCCGTCTTATTCCTACGACAATTTCGTCAATATCCAGGGCGGCAATGACAAGACGCTTTTCAGCGCGAGCCTGGGTTATCTCGACCAGCAGGGGTTGATGGTGCAATCCTGGTTCAAACGGTACTCCGGCAAATTCACGCTCGAGAATGACGTCAACAACTGGCTGAAATTCGGCGGCAACCTGTCGGTGATCAAGAGCACCCAACGATTGGTATCCGATGCCAACGGTGCCCTCAACGTGCCCCGGGCGGTCACGGAAGAAGTTCCGCTGTTACCCGTAAAATATCCCGATGGTACCTGGGCCGACAACTACAACATCGCCGGCCTGGAAGGCGCCCCGAACCCGGTCCACACCGCAACCAATCGCTATACGCTCAACAACACGCTTCAAGCCCTCGGCGATGCCTATTTCGTTGTTCATTTTACCAAGGAGCTCGATTTCAAGACCGATTTCGGCGTGTTCCTGAACCAGCAGAAGAATAACTTCTATTCCTCCACGGACCTCCAGCACCTTTCGTACGACCAGGGAGGTCAGGCGGATGTCAGCGCCAACACCAACAACTACTGGCAAACGGAAAACTATCTCACCTGGAATAAAAGGATCAACGACCGGCAGCATCTCACCGCCCTGCTCGGCGCATCCTGGTTGAAATACAAGTCGGAAGCCGTTCTCGCGGAGACCCAGAATTATATCAACGATTTCTTCCAATGGGATTATCTCGCGGCCGGTTCGGTTCGCAGCAACGCCACTTCCTCGGACTATACCTGGAGCATGAACTCCTACTATGCCCGTATCAACTATGACTTCGACGGCAAATACCTGCTCACCGCCACGGGTCGTTATGACGGCTCCTCCAAGTTCGGTAAGAATAACAAGTATGCCTTCTTTCCCTCCGTCGGCGCGGCCTGGCGGATCTCCGAAGAAGATTTCATGAAGAGCAGCCGGATCATCAGCTATATGAAGGTCCGCGGCAGCTACGGGTACTCCGGTAACCAGGAGATCGGTCAGTATCAGTCGATCCCGCAGATCCAACCGAACCTGACGGTCATGAACAATGCCAACGTGTCTACCCTGCTGCCGCAATACATCGGCAACCCCAATTTGAAATGGGAAAAATCCCAGCAGTTCGATGCAGGTCTCGAATTCGGATTGTTCGAGTCTCGCGTCCAGGGAAATATCGACTTCTACCGTCGCACGACCAAGGACCTGCTTTTGCAGGCGCCCATTCCCTGGTCGGCAGGGATGAACAACGCCAGCGTTTACCAAAACGTCGGCAGCGTTCGCAACACCGGTCTCGAGGTGAACCTGAACACCGTGAACATCAAGACGAAGGACTTTAGCTGGACGACGAATTTCATCTTTGCGACCAACCGCAACCGCATCCTCAAGCTCAATGATGGCAATGCGGATATCTTCCCCGGTCCGAACTTCCTTGGCCAGACCAACGTCCTCCGCGTCGGCGAGCCCATCGGCTCCTTCTACGGCATGCACCGGGTCGGCACCTACGGAAGCGGTGAAGCCGCCGAGGCCGCTTCCCATGGCCTGCATGTCGGCGATCGCAAATACATCTACAATAAGGATGGCAGCCCTTATTACAGCATTATCGGCCGGGCCTATCCTAAATGGACGGGAACCTTCACCAGTACCTTTGCCTACAAGGGCTGGGATCTCAGCTTCGACATCCGGTTCGTACAGGGCGTGAACACCGCCGCTACTTTCAAACACTCCAGCGAAGACCGCCAGACCATCGCCAACAGCCTCGCGACCGTGCTGGACGGGTGGACGCCGAGTCACCAGAATACCATGATCTCGCAGGTCCGCAGCTACAAATTCGCCCAGGACTCCCATTTCGATACCTGGTGGGTCGAGGACGGTTCCTTCATCCGTGGTCAGAATTTCGTGTTGGGCTATTCGATCCCCGAGCGGACCGTGCATAGCTGGAAGCTCACCAAGCTCCGCATCTATGCCAGCGTGCAGAACCTGTTCATCCATACCAAGTACACCGGCTATGATCCTGAAGTGGACACCTACTTCTCCACTTATGGCAGCAACAGCGGTTTCTCCCAGAACCTCGACTTCTTCTCCTATCCGCGTCCGCGCATATGGACCCTGGGTGCAACCGTCGGCTTTTAATTTGCAAACACAAAAAATTCATTCTGATGCAACGTCTTAAAATAATATTGTTCTCGTCCCTGGTCCTGCTGGGTGCTTCCTGTAAAAAATTCCTGGAAGAGCATCCGACCAGTTTTTTGCAGCCGACGAGCGACTTCGGTACCGTAAAGGCCGCCCGGGCGATGGCCAATGCGGCCTATGCGCAGATGCAGGGCATGTTGGCCGGCCAGGCCTCTTCGTACGGCGGCAATACCTGGAATCTGATGGAGTTTATGACCGGCAAATCCAATAGCGATCTCGGTCAGACCGGTTTCGTTAACTATCAAACCCTCAGCTACAATTCCACCTCATTCTATTTCGACACCTGGTGGCAGCGCATGTACCTGGGCATCGGCGATGCGAACCTCGCGATCCAGACCATCCCCACCATCAACGCCTCCGGTCTTACCGACAGCGCCAAGAACAATATGGTGGCCGAAGCCCGCACCCTCCGCGCCCTCTATTATTTCTTCCTGGTGCGAATGTATGGCGCCGTGCCGATGGTAACCAAGGTGCCCACCAATCTCAACCTGAAATTGAAACGCTCGGATCCCAAGGCCATCTACGACAGCATCATCATCCCCGACCTGACCTTTGCGGCAAGTTCCAGCCTGCCCTGGCAGGACAACACAGGGCTGGTCTCTAAGGGCGCCATAAATGCTATCCTCGCCGATGTGTATCTTACGTACGCGGGCCAGCCGATCAACGGTGGCGCCAACTATTATTCCCTGTCGGCGGCCGCCAGCAAGGCCGTCATCGACAACGGCGGCTATTCCCTCTTTACCAACTACACCGACATGAACCTGCCGGCCAACAAGAACAAGGGCGAATTCATTCTCCAGGTGCAGTATTCCGCGGCCGCAAACTCGAGCAATCCGCTGACGGCGCTGACGATCCCCAACTACTCCAAGATCTCCAATTATTCGGACGAGTATGGCTCCGTCTTCCCGACCGACCAGTTCTTCAACTCCTACCCCGCCGGTGACAAACGCGTGGCGGAGCGGCAGTTCTACTACAGCAGCTATCCCAAGATCGACAACAGCTCCAATGTCGTCTTCCCGCATCATTATATCTACAAGTGGTTCGATTCCGTCGCCGTCCGCAGTACTGCCAAATCCGACCTCAACTATACGGTTTACCGGCTGGCTGATGTCTACCTGATGTATGCCGAGGCCTCGAACCGCGCCGCCGGTCCCAACAGCGACGCAGTCGGCTACGTCAACGCCATCCGCGTCCGCGCCGGTCTGGCCCCCATCTCCGCCGCGATCTCCCAGGACGATTTCGAGCACGAGATCTGGCTCGAGCGCTACTGGGAGCTGGCCTTCGAGAACAAGATGTGGTTCGACATGCTGCGTACCCGCAAGGTGCACAATGATGTCACCGGCGCCTGGGACGATTTCGTCGGGCACAAGACCGTCTGGGGCGCCACGTTCTCGACCAACCAATTGCTCTTCCCCGTGCCGAAGCAGGAGACGGATGTAAATCCCAACCTCCTTCCCAATAACCCGGGTTTTTAGCATTTCCCGGTAAGGCCGCCCACGCGCGAATGCCGCAGCCCCTGCAAACCGGGCCGCGTCCTTCCAGGGTCTCTACCCCGCGCAGATCCGGCGGTTTGTTGATGCATCCATCTCAGGTGGGGGAATGGCGGCCACCGGCGTCCGCGCCGGCCTGTGTCGTCATTCCCCTTTGTTTTTTCCGCGCCGCTCCCCCAGCACTGCCCCCTCGTTCTCCGCATCTGCGGCCTTTGCCTCCGCAGCGGCCGACGCTTCTCTCTTCGACGCTGCCCCGGTCCACCCCTCTTCGACGCATCCCCCGCCGCCTGCCCCAAATTCTCCTCTTTCCCAACGCCCGCTCCGCACTCAGCGCGAAAATGTTGATAACCACCCCTTCCCGTGGAAAAATAATCGCCATTTTTTTTGCCACCATTCCTTTTTACCCTATTTTTGCACTCCCAAAAACACGATCGCCCTCGTGTTCCGGGTCCGATTCCGTAGCTCAGTTGGTAGAGCAATACACTTTTAATGTATGGGTCCTGGGTTCGAGTCCCAGCGGGATCACGATAAGCACACTACGGTGTGCTTTTTGTTTTTAAGTATCTCTCAGATTCAACGACTTGTGTTAAATCTCGTTTCAATTGGATACAAATAGGTACTACCCATTCCGGTACCTATTCCGGTACCATAAGGAACTTATACCTTTATAGGTACCGGAATCGTCTGAAAGCCTCGTCTGATAAGGGTTTGCAAAGATGATTATTCATCAAAAGAAACTCTTGAAATGAGCAAAGTACTCTCCATCCGCATGTACCTGAAACATCAAAAAAAGAATGCCGAGGGCAAAGTGCCCATCTACGTACATGTAACCATCGACGGTGATGACGAAACATTTTCCCTCTCCCGAAAAATCTTCCCTGGCGACTGGAACCAGGCAAAACAAAAATGTGACAACAAGACCAAAGAATCACTCGCAATCAACGCCAAGATCGATAAAACCAGAGGCGATCTGACAGCACTCTTCGACCGGATTCCGGTAAGCGACACCGTAAAGGCAAAACAGCTCATCAGACTCTACCATGGCAGTGATCTGGAAAAGGACCAGCAGCCGAAGAAGGACCTCCATTACCATCAGCAGGTATTGACCATCATCGACCAATATCTGGCCCTGAAGAACAAGGAAAAAAGGCTCCACAAAAAACAGCATCAAGGCCCCCACCCCGACCGTATATCCGAGGAATTCGATGCCCTCATCCAGTCGATCGAAGCCGCCCTACAGCAATCCCGTGTCTGGATGGACGATCCGGTTGTCGAGAAAACCTTGATGGATGCCCAGTATACATTCCTGCTTAAGTTTCTCTATAAGGTCCTGAAAGGAACGGCATCCCATGAGACCTTCCGCAAATGGGTCAGCACGAAGAACACCTTCCTTGGCTTCCTCCAATACCGATACAAGGTGGAGGATCAACCCTTGAAGGCCATTCCGCTCAAATTCGCCGTCGACCTGCATGAGTACTTGACCCTGACTAACTCTATCGGCAACAATGCAGCCATGAAGTATATCAAAAATCTGAAGCAGGTGATCGACGATGCCGTAGTGCAAGGCTGGCTAGCGCAAAATCCACTCGAATCGTTCAAGTGCACGTACGTCGATCCCGAACGACAGGCGTTGACTCTGGACGAGATTGCCGGCGTCATCGAACATGAATTTGACAACGCAAGACTAAACGAGGTCCGTGACGTATTTGTTTTCTGCTGCTTCACCGGTTTCGCTTACCAGGAGGTCTACAATCTCCGGCCCAGGGATCTGAGCATTGGCATCGACAAGAAGAACTGGATCAACACCAACCGCAACAAGACGAAAAACCCGGAATTCCTTCCGCTGCTGCCCATCGCGGAAGACCTGATCCAGAAATACCGGACGCACCCGTATTGCATCAAATATAAAAAGCTGCTGCCCGTGAACAGCAACCAACGATTCAACGCATATCTAAAGGAAATCGGCACCCTTTGCAGGATCGGTCTTGATCTGACCACCCACACCGCCCGGCATACCTTTGCCACAACCATCGCCATCGAACACGACATCCCGCTCAAGATCGTTAGCACCATGCTTGGCCACCGCACTCAACGCACTACGGAGATCTATGCCCGCGCCAGCAAGCCCGCTATCAGCCGGCACATGGCCGCATTACAGGAAAAATTATTCGGTGACGGCCGGCAGCTCCAGGTGAACAACCAGGCATATTTCATCGATCCCAACTTGCCCCAAAAGAACACCACCAAGAAAGCCCGCTCGGCAACGAAGTAGCAAAGCAAAAATGGGCCGTCACCCGGCCCATTTGTTTTATCTTTTTTCGACATTCTTTTCCACCAATTTTTGGACATCCTCGTATTTGTAAAGGAAGGAGCCCCCGACCCTCGAATAAGCCAAGATGCCCTTCGCTCGCAGCCGATGCAGTGTTCCAGCTGAGATTTTCAGCAATTTCCGGACTTCATAGCTCTTTAACCAGGGTTGCGCTGGGTCTGGCCGCCTCAACATTCTTGCTAAATCCGTAAGCAATACCAACCGAAATTGATCCAAATCCTCCTTCGTCACTAATTCTACTCTCATGAAGTCAAGGTACCTTATCCATTCCAACAAAACTATAGAGGCACTAATGCCTCTACGAAAATAATAAGTCGGATTCTAACTACTTGCCCAACAATGAAAGTACGTTTTGTCCAACCCAGAAGAGGCTTTATAGAAGAAAAAGGGTTGAAACTGGATATTTCTCGTTATGTATGATTTAGAGGTTCTGATGAGATTACCATATTCATGACAGATCAAGAAAACTAAGGTGTTTTCACTGTTTTTTCTATTGAATAACAAAGTTATATTGGACGCCTGCAATCTGTTAAAAACCTGTTATGTTTCTACAAGCTTTTGAAATACAAAATTTTCGTGCCATTGAGTCGGTATCCATGACTTTTCAAAAAGGCGTTAATGTCATCATCGGAGAGAATAATGCGGGTAAATCTGCTATCATTGACGCTTTGAGGATTTGCTTGTCGTACGGAAACAGCTGGCGGGACATCAGCATCGATTTTTCAGATTTCCATATTGACCGGCAGACCTGTGATCCGGCGCCTTGCGAAGCTGGATTTGATTTGACTTTTGCCATCACGAACCCCGATGAAAAAGGGTGGTTTCATGATTTGTATGCGGTGACAGAGCAGGGTCATGAAGACCTGCAACTGCATTTTAGGTTTTACATAGAGGATGTGAATGGAGTCAGCAAGATCCGAAGGCGTTATTGGGGAGGATCCCAGGAGGGACAAAAACCTGATCCAGAGGTCCTGGATCTATTTTACTACGTATATTTAGAGCCCTTGAGGGATGCGGTCCAACACCTGCGGCCGATAAGGGGCAATAAGCTGGGACAGCTCTTCTTAAATTTGATTACTGATCCTGACCAGCAGAAGACGCTCTCCGGAAAGGTAAGGTCCGCCTTAAATGATGACGATGAATGGAAAGCGGTTGTCGATGATGGTAAGGGTAAAATAAATGCCCACCTATTCGAAACCTCAATTCGAGGCAAAGAGCAGGATGTAGCCCTGGACTTTTTGCCTTTCGAATTTAAGCGCATCGTGGAGAACCTGCGAATTCAAATGCCGGTATTTAGCGCCCAGGTACTGGACGGGGACCAGACAAAACAGAAGTACTTTGATCTTTATCAAAACGGATTAGGGTATAACAATCTAATATACACCGCGACGATATTGGGCCATCTCAAGCAAAGGGCTGCAGTGGAGCCTTCCTCTTATATGGCATTGCTGATCGAAGAGCCGGAGGCCCATCTGCATCCGCAGCTACAAAATATTTTCTTTAAGTACCTGGATTCTTTAAATGAGGAGCATTTCCAGGTGTTCATATCCTCACATTCTCCTACCATAACGGCTAAAGCTCACCTGGACTCCTTGGTGGTGCTTCAACATCAGGGCGGAAAGGTCGCCGCGCTGCCCGTCCTGCGGTCCGGCCTCAGTTCAGAAAACAAAAGATACCTGCACAAGTTTTTAGATGTAACAAAATCCCAGTTGTTTTTCGCCAACGGGGTGTTGCTGGTAGAAGGAATTTCGGAGGCGCTTCTCATGCTAATCTTTTCGCGTATGATGGGGCCAGAATATGACCTGGACAAAGCGGGAGTTTAAAATGTAAATGTGAAAGGGGTTGCTTTTGAACATTTCGGTAAACTCTTTAATGATCCGGATGCCACCAGACGCCTAGCTGCCCGTTGCGCCATTATCACGGATGATGATCGCGGGGTGCAGGCAGATGATGAAAGCCCGAGGGCTCAGCACGCACTAGATTTGCAAGCTGGCTCCCTGAAAGTGTTTTTGGGTACCGTAACCTTCGAATATGAGTTATTTATTCAAGGAAATAACAAGGATATTCTCCTTAGTATTTTCAGGGAACTTAAACCTACGGCTACTCGCAACATCGATCCGGGCAATACCTTGGAAAATCACGGCCGCGCGTTCGTAAAAAAAGTAGTTGATAACAAGGCGAAAAGCGAGCTTTCACACCGACTGGCCGTTGAGTTGGAGTTGACCGAAGCCATTCGCAATACTTTTATGATACCTGAGTACATTCAAAACGCCATCCGATGGGTCGTTAAAGGCGAGTAATGATGCCAATACTTTCAGACATACAAAAAAAGATAGCCCATGAGGCTAACGGCAAAGTGGTTGTCAGGGCATGCCCCGGCAGTGGAAAAACCTTTTCTGTCGCCGCACGCATCGCCCACCGGATCGGCCGGTGGATGCGTCCTAATCAGGGCCTCGCTGCCATTTCCTTTACCAATGTTGCCTGGCAGGAAATCGACGAAAAGCTCACCAACGTCTTTGGCCTTCGTCATATCCTGCAGTACCCCCACTTTCTGGGCACCATCGATAGCTTTATCAATAAACACATTTTTCTGCCCCATGGCCACCTGGTCATGGGCTGCAGCCAGCGGCCGGTACTGGTAGGTGACCCGCATAGCGACTGGAATGTAAAAAGGTATGACAAGGACTATGATCAATACTTTGCCAAAGTGAGCCTTGGCGTGAATGATGAGCTGATATATCCGGAAATACCGGGTGTCTTTTTCTTTGGCTACACCAAGATATACAACAATGATGGGGAGGAAAGTGGTTTTGGTAGGGGACTTCGGGAAAGTAAAGTCAGGTATTGGAGGCAAGGCTATGCGTGTCAGCACGACGCCAACTATTTTGCCATGCGGATCCTGGAGAAATACCCGCAAATAGCCCGAGCCCTCGTAAACCGGTTTCCTGAAATTATTCTCGATGAAGCCCAAGATACCAGTGAGGTGCAAATGCGGATACTGGACCTGCTGTGCGACAACGGGCTTTCCGAAATCATGCTGGTTGGCGATCCCGATCAAGCCATTTTTGAATGGAATAAGGCCCGGCCCCAGCTGTTTAATGATAAATTCGAGGCCTGGAAGAACAATTCCATTGTCTTGAATGATAACAGGCGCAGTTCCCAGTCCATCTGCGATGCGACCTTTCACCTTTCTACGTTGCAAGAAGCTTCAATAGCTGTCACTCCTGAAGTTAAAGAATTTGGCGAGCGTCCGCATTTTACTGTTTTTTCGGAAAACAACATTGAGGAAACCATTGACCAGTTTTTGCAAAAGTGCCGGGAGCTCGAAATCGAGATCAACGCCCGAAACGTAGCGGTGATCTGCCGTAGCAAGGGCCTAGTCGCGCATATCCTGGGATATCCTGCCATGGATGATTGGACTTCCGACTTCCTGATCACCTATCCAATAATCCACGCCTGTTTCCTTTTTACTAATGGCCTGCTGAAAAAGGCGTTTCAAACTGTAGAAAAAGTAATCTACCATCTCGAGGAAAAAAAGGATTTGGTAGATAATAAATCGGTGGAGGACTTTCGCAGTCGTCATAACTTTACCGAATATCGTAAATTACTTTATGATTTTTTGAAAATGTTTCCTCCAGCACGGGGTAAGCTGGGTGTCTGGGTGGACTTGGCCAACCAAGAAGTAGGCGGTGCACTCACCGTTTCCGACGAGGCTCGCGATTTGAATATCGAAGACCTATTTTCCCATCTGGAAAAGGACAACCTCCCTGCCGATTTTACCGTCGGGAGCGTCCACGCGGTAAAGGGGGAAACCTTCGAAGCGGTTTTACTATTTCTAAAAATAAAAGGGATAGGAAGTCATTATACCACCATGATCGCCAATGGTGCCGCCTGTGACCAAGAGGAAGAACTCCGCATTGTCTACGTTGGCATCACTCGGCCTAGGAAACTTCTAGTGATTGCAACTCCTAATGACAAAAACATGATTGCTTGGAAAGCAAAGCTTAGATGCGGCTAATTAATGACGCACAGCGTATTAATTCAAAAAAACATTTTCCACCTTAAAGCGACCCTGGGAAAACTGCAACATTATAAGTTCTCTAACTATGAATGTCGAAAATATCAGCAGGCTAAAATTTGAGGCTATGATTTTTATTCGGGAAGCCTATGCAGTGATACAATTTGAGGAGGTCGAATGGTTTGAAGCTTTCCGGAAGTTGGTGGCGGTCATCGCCAGGAGCCGGACCGACGACGATTACAACTTTATCATCTTTGCCCGGGATGAGCGCCGTGTATTTCGTTTTCATGATATTGGACCAAAGTTTTTTAAGAGTCAGGATCGAGCCCGGTCAGCATTGATGAATAAACTAGAGCCTTACCAGTTGGATGGCAAATCATATTATGAAGCCTCACCCATTCCTAAGAGAATTACCGACCTTTTTGTACCTGTCAGCCGAGCAGGTACAGTAAATCCATTTTTTCCCTATTAGTAACTGACCCTCGCTTCGAGGCGGCACGAAATATCATTGAAATAGCAGCCTATACGTACTTTGACAATGATGGCAATTTCATAAAAGACTTCCAGACAACCGAGTTTAACAATCGGTTGTGGGAACTATTTTTACATATCTATCTTACCAAACGATCATTTAAGCGTGACCTCACCAAAAATGCACCCGACTTTTGTTTGGATTGTTACGGAGACAAGCTGGCTGTAGAAGCGGTAACTGTAAATCCTAGCCCTGGATTTGATGAGCCAAATCCGACCAACATTGCTCAGATGCATGCCTATACTCTAGATTATATGCCAATTAAATATCACCGCACTCTAGAGCGTAAACTCAAAAAAAAATACCACACCCTTTCCCACGTAGCAGGCATACCGCTTCTTTTCGCCGTCCATGATTACCACATACAGGGTATTGGCGGTGTGCTGGGATCGATGGTCTGGACTCGACAGGCGTTAATGGAATACTTATATGGATACCGGCAGATGTGCAAAATGGAAGGTGAAGACTTGGTCTGTTCTGAAGTGGGCGTTCCCTTTGAAAAAATCAAAAGCCACAAGTGGAAAGGTGCCTCCGCTCCTTCCGGTTTTTTTGATTTGCCGGATGCGGATCATGTGAGCGCTATCTTGTTTGCGTCCAATGCAACGATCCCCACCTTTAACCGCATGGGAAAACTGGCCAAGTTGGGATCAGCAGCAGTAAAAATTATCAGGCATTACTCTCAATATAATCCTGTAGCAGATACAATGGAGACCAAGATATCGGATGTAGATGACCCGCGATACGAGGAGGATTGGGGTGATTCAGTGGCCATTTTCCATAATCCACGGGCGCTTATTCCGCTGAATCCAAATCTCTTTTTTGACGCCAGCCACTTTTGGTTTGACCCGGTTCGCCTAGGTATATATGCCAGTTACGCTCCCCGGTATACGCCTGCTGGGATGAGCGAGATTAAATAAAGGCTATGGCTTTCTGAACGTCAAATAATAGATCGCCATGCAACAAATTAAAACAAAAGTTACATCTCCTATTTTTTAAACTTCCAGAAGGGAAGCCAATTTCTTTCCGTTAAATTCGTTACCATGACTACTAAGCAAGCACTATTGAAACGCGTGAGTGACCTTATGGCACTGGCCGATAAGACCAGGCAGGCGGCTGGATCCGACAACTTTGCACCTTTATTCAATCAATTTCGCTCCCAAGGACTGGCATTCGTTTATGATCTGTATGGGACATCTAAACCTTATTACAGCGAATTCGAAAAAGGTTCCCGAAGAGAAGGTGAGAAAGATGTCGCAAATTGCAAAGGCATTTTGACGGGGATTAAACAGGACATCGACAACGACTATTATCTGTCGACGCTTACCGGCCTTGTCTCCGCCGAGATTTTTGGTGATTACTTAGATATGGCGCAGCACTACTTGGATCAACGACATAAGGATGCGGCTGCCGTGGTCATCGGCAGTACTTTAGAAGGCCATTTGAAAAAACTAGCCCAAAAGAACAATGTCACTGTAGACTATACTGACGCGAAAGGAAATTTGCAGCCTAAAACGGGCAATAAGCTAAATACTGATCTTTATGCAAAAGGCGTCTACAACAAGATCGAATTCGGCGCCATAGAAGGTTATATTAAAATCCGAAATGAGGCTGCTCATGGCAACTATGCACATATCACTCAGCAGCATGTAGAAGGCATGTTAATAGGGGTCCGTCAATTCATGACTCGTTATCCTGGCTAACACTGTAGGCTCGATATCTATTCAGATTCCGATAAGTTTTAGCTCAGGCATTGTCATCAATGCCTGTCTACTCGTTTTGAGCGCTTCGATAAGTGCCTGAGGACTCGTTTTATAAGGATATTTTAGACAAATTAGATCTGGTGACACCTCAACAGGGTAATCTTCAGCCCCGGGAAGAATGATAGTACACCTGTCCAATACTGAAGGATCATATGAAATGGATATTTCGTACTTATCTTGAACGTCTTCAATGGTATCGATTAAAGAGGCTATGTCTACAATTCCATTCAGATCGAACACAAGATTGTCAAAATGGCGGCTGAAGATAGAATTGAACACAGGATCGTTCATCAACTTCGCATTCCTGATGTTTTCGATTCGTCGCACTATTACATATTGTTCCGGGTTGTTGCCTTCTTGGTCCAACTCAACATTATAGTCGAAGCTATCCGTTTCTATCGATCCTGCCCCTCTTTCAACACCTGACCGAAGTTCTTTTCTTTTTATTTTCAATTTTTCTCTCAATTCGTTAGCAATATGAGCGATATCGTCTTCGAGTAACGCGTGCCCTTTTTCCTGCACAAATTTGTTAGTCGTTTTGTTCACGAATTTTGGAATGGTATGAGATCCTTTTATAAAGCCTGGCAAGTCTTTTACATACCCATAAGTGCCACCAAAGAAGCCGATTTTCTGAACTGAAAGCGCCGAAGATGATAACCTTCTTAAATTCTCTTCTATGATTGGGTTGATATCGGCAATAACAAATTTATCAGTTTCACTTCCAAACTTGATCGGGGTCTGATCTCGTTTGTCGACCGTATTCATCTTTACATATTGGCTTGTCTCTTTATTCAAATAACTCTGAAGCTGATCGCTAAACAAAATACCGCTTTTGTATATCTTTCCTGCCTCTCCTGCCAGCGCCTGGATCAAGAAATGGGACCAGGCGCCATGTTGCACCCCTGGCATAGACATCGATTTCTGGTTTGATTTGCACGAAGCAAAGCCGACACAATATTCTTCATTCCTGAATTGATAAACAAGCTCGTCTGCCATAAAATCGTCTTCTCCACCACGCTCCAACTCACCCGCCTGGAGACCACTGTGGCAACAATCCAGAAAAAGAATGGTACGACGGCAAAGCGATGTCTTACAAATACCAAGCACTTGGTCAATGGCAATACATGTGTCCGCTTTGGCCGCCTTTATAGCATCCACCGGCGCCAGAAGATTTTTTCCTGATTCATAAAAACCATGACCAGCGAAATAAAAGATGATCCTGTCTTCCTCCAAGGCTTTCTCTGCAATCGTCTTTAAATTTTGAACAATGGCCGTCTTAGTTGCCTTATCGTTCTGTAGGAGCGTGAAATCGCCTTGATCATACCCAAGCCGGACGAGCACCTGATGTACGCCATCCACATCCCGGTTCGCATATGTGACTTGGGGAAAATTCCTCGGATCATGATAGTGTTCGACACCTATAAGCAATGCATACGTAATACCAGGCATATCTTTTCAAAGATTTCTTATTCTTAATATATCCGTCATTCCCTTTATACGTTCTGGGACTTGATCCTCAAAATACTTAAAAACAAGCGGATTTTCTGCTAGGAAATGCCTGACAATTTCGATCCATATTTCAATGGAAATGCCTCGTCCATTCTAAAGAGCTTGCAGGACTGCGACTTAACTTAAATTACTTACTTTACGAAAGGGTGTTTTAGCAGGAAAAAATGTCTCCCTCCGGCCCCCTCGGCAAGAACACGTGCCATGCCGAAGGCAATCTGCTTGCGGTGCAGTGGCTCCTCGCAGATCGCCTTCGCCTGGAAGGCAACATACGCACTTCATTGCGTCGCCGGAGGCGTGCGTATGTTGCTTCCAGGTCCGCAGTCTGGCACGGTTCTTTCGCTTCAGGGGCCTCCGGTCGGGCAGCTCCCGTGGCCGCGCAGATCAGGCGCTGAGATCGCATGTGCTGCGGGGTCTGTAGTACGCTTCGCTCCTCAGCCCTCCTCGCCCACGCGAACACAGTTTGCTTCGCCGCCTCATCTGCTGCGTCCACCCGCTGCCTCACTTTGTCCGCCACCTGCCGGTGCCCGGCAGCCTGTCCAATGATTTGGCCTCCGCCATGGCTCCGGCCGAACAACCAAGGCCGACCGCGGGTAGCTGCGCGCCGCCCTCCCAGGGGTCGGGCTCTCCGCGCAGCACTGCCGGGCACGTGGCGGCGGTGGCGGTCCCGTCCCGTCCGCTTCGTCGTTCCTCCTCGCTCCCGTCCCGGGCTCGCCCAGGTTCTTCGACCCGAGATTTTAATCCTAACACATGCTGCCGCCGGCGATCGACGACGGAAGACTTCCGGACTACAGTTCGCCGTTGGCACCTCTGCGGGGACAAGATGCGAGGAAAGTTTGCGGCATCTTGTCCCCGCGGAGGCCAGTTTATGCCTGCTTCCTCAACTAGAGAGATTGAAAATTACCCCGCAAAGTTCGGCTCCTGGCCGGCCTCGCCAAACAACTACGCCATAAAACGGTGCAGTGCAAATCCTGGGCATTGGGGTCTGCACGAGCTGCAACAAGCCAGGGATCGCCATCACCCACCCCATTTATTGCGTTCCTATTTGGCATTCGTCCGGCCACTCCGCCGGGTCAGTCGGTTTAATTTTTCAATCACCTCAAATCAGAAGATTATGAAAAAGAAACCGACGATGAAGCAGCACGCGGAGATGGTCAACAACCTTTGTGTCAAAACCTACATGGAGATTTTAGGATATTGTGGCGGAATTGTGGAGGAGGAGGGACTGGCCATCTTCAACTCGCCCTTCAAGGAAACCGGCGCGCTGTATGTCGACCGACAAACAAACACCTTTCGGCTCGACCACGCTAAACGCAAAGGTGGTGTACTGGATCTCGCGTGCGCATTATTCAAAGAAACTCGCTCAACGATCCTCCGCAACATTGTGCTCTACCGCATCGATTTGCTCATGAGTAAATGCGGTTCCCGGTCCGGCGCCCTTTGGTAATGTGACAAAGATCACAAAATGTGGACGGCCCTTGGAGCTTATAGCTTGTCGTTCTATCTTCACCGTGTGATCTTGAAATCGTGAAGTATGGAACATTTTCTTATTGACCGGGACAGCCGCATCGACCCGGTTGACGGCGGCAACACCCCCCGCGTTCAGCCGGGAAAGACCCACTCCTTCATCGTATATTGTCGTAGAAACGTGCCACAATACGGGTTTGCCGAAAGGCTAACGAGCTTCTTATCGGCTGTCCCCCGGTCCCACTACCCTATCGGTCTGGCCGCTACAAAATCTTGTCGCCATCGTCAACATTTCCTACCCGATGTAGCACATGCCAACCGCGGGAAACGCACATTCACCGGCCAACCGATCAGCGATCTCGCCCTACCCTTTCGGATGATCGGTAACGACCACTCACGGCCACCCAGCGGATATGATGCATTGTCCCGCTGCCTGTCGCCAGGTATCGCTTGGGCATTCCCCGGCCCCGCCCCGCTCCCTTTTCCCTCTTTACCCGGAGTCAAGATCCTCTTCGCTAATCCTCATATCCTCCCAGTAGCCGGTCCTGCAACGACCGCCCGCCTCCAAGCCGCTTTCCGAATTCCCCGCCGTCCACAGCGCATCCACCTTCACTGCGACGGACACCCGGCTCCCCTCCTTCCGCGCATGGCCATCCCGAGCTCCGGAAAATACGCACTCAGACCATTCAGCGCCTTATCCTGCTTCTATTCCAATAGCAAGCATGACAATACCCTTTACATCCCGCCCCTCTGGAATCACCTTAAAGTGCCCGTACCCTCGAAGCTTAGCAAGGTGTCTGAAGGTACCACGCGGATTGGAGCACTGCCCGTCGCATGATGACCTCACCCGCCATTTTTTAACGATCGGTAAAAAGAATACCAGTATGGACAAGACAAAAACGAAGCGGATCAAATGGCTAACGGTTCGCATGAACGAAGAAGAAAGCCAGGCTTTCGAAGCCCTTCAACGGCAATCCACCTGCCAAACGGTCAGCGAATATGTTCGAAAGGCCGTGCTCGGCAAACCCCTTGTGCTGCACTATCACAACCAATCCCTGGATGATTTCGAGAAAAGCATGCTCCAGCTGAAGGCCGAACTCAAGGCCATCAGCGACAACTTTGACGCGGCCATCCGCCAGCTTCGCACCCTCAAACACCTGGCCGGCATCCAGCAATGGATCCTCCACAACGAAGCCGACAAGACCCACCTGTTCAAGAAAATCGACACCATTTCTACTACCATCGAAAAAGCATACGAACTATGGTTGCGCGAACTGAACGGCCGATCGCAAGGTGAAAATGTTTCACGCCACGCTGAACTTTTCGCCCAGGGAAACGCTCTCCGACAAGGAGCTGGTGTCCATCGCCGACAACTATATGCATGGCCTCAAGATGGACAATCAACCCTATCTGGTCTACCGCCATAACGACGCCAACCACCCGCATATTCACATCGTTTCCTCGTTGATCCGGCCCGACGGCAGCCGCGTCAACACCCACCGCATGGGTGTAGATCTCTCCCAACCCACCTGCAAAGCCATCGAGGAGGAGTTCCATTTGATCCCATCCGGCCGCCGGCAAAACAGGATTCTCCCCGTTCCGGAGTCGACCCACCGGCTCGATCCTGCCTCGTCCGAGCCCGTCTCCGAGGCTGTCAACCGCGTCGCCGCCACCGTCATGAAACACTATCATTTCACCGATCTGGCCGAATACAACGCCATCCTTCGCGCGTACAATGTCACGGCCGAAACCGGCGCCCCCGGCAGCAAAACCCACAGGCACAACGGCCTCTATTATGTCGCCCTGGACGACCATGGCAACCGCGTCAGTCCGCCGATCATGGCCTCCCAACTGCCCTGCCGGCCCACCCAAAAAAAGCTGGAAGAAAGATGTGTGGAAGGTTGGATCAAACGGGAAAAGCTGCTGGTCAGCATCAAACTCCGCGTCGGCTTGACGTTGGACCAGGAGCCCCCGAGCTTGCCCTCGCTGGTATCCCGGTTACAACGCGACGGCATCGAGATTGTCCGGCCACCAGCCAATGGCCGAAACCCGCATGACCAGATCTTCGTCAATCACCAAACCCGCATCGTCGTCACCGGCAAGCACCTGGGTCCGGAGTACACGACCGTCGCCTTCGATGCGGCTATCCGCAGCCGCCAGCGGCCCGCCAAGCAGCGCCACCAACAGAAGGTCAACCAGCACCAGGACACCCGCTTCAGCGTAAACGTTCCCCAGGTCCTTTCTGCCGCCCTTCACACCCAGCCGGCCGGTCCGGACCGGTTCGAAAAGGATCAGCATTTGGGTCATGGTTATAAACGGTAATCGCTCGTACTTATATTTGTATTAGCCTGTTAATTAATATCAGACCAATCGAATTCCAATATCCACTCGTTCGGATTATGTACCATGGCCGACGCTGGCCTTTTGAAGAGTTTGAAACCAAAGCTATACTGGAGGTAAAAGATTAGTTGCCCGTTTTCGTCGAATTCTAATCTAAAAAATCTTTCTTCAGTCACCATTTTGTATTCGGTGTTATCATCGAGATCAATGGAGACGCAAGTCGGTTCAACCCACACATTGACGATACTTTTTGTGCGGTTGAAAAATTCAATTTCGATTGGTTTACTTGGGATCTGGTCGGCGCTCATGAGCACTTCTTTGAGGTTACAGCATTTGCTTTTTCAGATCATGCCAGACATTGATATCCCAGGCACCCCGGGCGGCGCCGGAAGTAGAAGGCGCGACGAAAAGCTTTGACCGGCCAATCGTTTGTTGCTGCTTACCGTAGGTGATCTTCCCGGTTCCGCTCACTTGAAAATAGATCGCCGCGGCCTTTTTGCCGTTGAAACACACAATCTTCGGCTGGTATTTGAGTATCTTTTCTCTCAGTCCAGCGATATCAAAATCGCTCTGTTTCAATACGTGATCCATCCCATGAGTGAGTTTTGCCAGGTCGGTAAGACCGATCCTGAATTTTGGCAGCTCGGTATATTCTTCCGGTTGTAGTCGCCGGCTTGTAAATCCACAGGAATGCAAGGTCGGATAGAACTGGTTCCCGGGCCCAGCATAATAAGCTTTGCGAAGGGCAGATTTATCACCGGCAGCCATGCCGCAGAAGACGATGTCCAGATCGGGATATAATACATCTGGTAGGATCATGGGGTTAATTTTCGTAATGGAAGTTACGTCATATTCGTTTATCAGCCAGCCCATTCACCACTCTCTTTAAATGAATATGCCGGAGATGAAGGTCATTCCTATGTCACGAATTTTTGAAAATTTGTGACAAAACTCTTTCGGTAGTCGCCTATAGTCTTCAAAAAGTTGAAAGAATTCAATTGCGGTTATCGTTTTCGATGTTATTTGCTATCCGGTACAGGATTCGAGCCACTCTTTGGGGAGAAATCTTAGCGGCATCGCGGATGTCAGTTAATTTTTCCCGAGCCAGAATTTCCGTCAAACGACGCATTACCACAGAATCTTCTCCCTGGTCCTTCAATGCTATCAATGCCTGGATCGCCAGAAAGATATTTTTTTGTTCCACTGCCAGTTGTTTCGGCGTTGTTTTCTGAAAGACTATCTTGTGTCTTCCCACTTTAATACTTTTCGGATTTCCACTGGTAAGGAAAACAACCCGTGTGGGTACCTGGATTGACAGGCCTAGTCGATTTAATGCATATGCACCTGTAGGCCGAATAACGACTTTATCTCGTTTGGCGATCGCTTTGGCCAAGTCCTCGAGGGAAGGTTTGAGCGGGCCAAGTTCGGGATCTATTTTGGGCTTGAGGTAGATACCTTTAGCCAGGCGGATCAGCTGCTTTGTTCCGACCAATCGGAAAAAGGCGGTATGGATCGCCTCGGGGCTACCAAATTCCAAAAGGTCGCCGGGGAAAATAATCTCTCCTGGTTTTGCGTCTTTTACCTTGTCGGTGATCGATTGAGAAACGTTATAGATTGTCAATTTGTAAGGTTTTTTTCAATTTTCCTTACGGCTACATAAGAATCATGAGCTCCGGATAGCTGTTTGTTCACTTTTTTCACTTGTGCATGATTCATGCACAAGCAGGTTTTTTGAACAATACTGATCGGTTGGAAAACTAACAGCGCTGAAAAAATTGATTGCCAGAACGGTTTACGGAACCATAATTCTGCGGCGATGACCGCCGTAAATTCCAGCTTTTGTAAACCATACTATCCTCACTGGGCTTTATCTTCCATCCCCCGTCTGACCTCCAGCGACAGCCGGCATCTAGCGATCAGCAGATCGCTGTTATCACTGATATAAAGCTCCTCTACTTCTTTTTCCGTAAACCTTCCCGAAAGCCCGGCGAGTATGTCCTTCACCTTAAAATAAATCTCGCCGCTTTCATGTAACAATTCGGCTATCTGGCGTCCCAGCATTCTTGCCGCTGCAATATTGGGTTCGAAATCTTCGGTCAACAAGTCGTCGTATGGTTGATCATAAAGAGCTTCGCCGCTTATCTCGAAATAATGACGGAAAATAAAATACACATCTTCCAGATCTTTTGCACGCCATTCCGGCTTTGTGTTCCAGGCGATCAATTTGAGCACGCAAAGCCCCGGCAATGTGATCACCTTGAAGACTCCATCCGCCGCTACCGCACCACTGGTCACCTCTTTTGTCCCATAAACAGACAATTCCATTGGGGGATCGTCGAGCCAGACCGTCCCATCCCGTTCGATATCCCCGAAAGGTATCAGATCGAGCATTTGACCTTCCGGACTATATAGCCGGTAGGGCGCGCGCGCATCCCGGCTGAAACCCTCGATGTCCGTCAATGCCTGTTGTACTCCTTTATACTGATCCAGGTCGCGCACATATACAGAAATATCCAAGTCCTTCGTTGTCCGTTTGTCCCGATAAGAAAGATGATCGACCCATACGTCCCGCGCAACAGCTCCAATGAGATAAAAATCAATTCCCATGCGCGTGAGTACTCTTTCCAGCGCGTCAAGCACCGGGCCCCAGCCTATCTCTCTCAATTGATCAAAATTCTTTTTTAAGGTATTCATCATAAATCATTTCCGCCGTTTCTGCACACCGGGCGTTCCCCGTCAGCAGCAAATCAGCATAAACCAATAAGGCAGGCGCCACCCCAGTCATCCCCTCTTCTTCGTAGTGCCAGAATTTCGCGTATATTTTTATAGGACCGGCTTTATCCGGAATCAATCGGTTGGATAAAATTAAATTCCGAATTGCTTCTTCGGTATATATCGTCAGCTCGCCGGGGGTGAGATAATGGGTCAGCAATTCGCTCGCCGGCTCGCCACCCCAAACTGTTCGATCTTTGTTCAATGTCAATTTCTTCCAGCTATCTAAGCGTACCTCTGGAAAGAATCGAAAGCTTCCTAAAAGCAATGCCGGTTTCAACTCTTCACCGTATCCCTTAATCCAGACATCCAACAGCTTTTTCTTATTGACAAGCCGGTACTGTTTTTTCCTTGTGGTTCCGCTTGCTACGAGGTAGCCCTCATCCTGCAGGGCTTCCAGTACGTTGTGTACATTGCCAACCGCCATACCGTATATAGCCGCCAGTTCCCGGCGCGTTTTAGTTAGTAATTCCGGGTTCTGAAGGATGGCAAAGACCAACGGCAGTCCCGTCTTGGTAAATGCCCTGCTTCCCGCCTTTACTTGCTTGTCCTGCTTTTCCCGCCCTCCGGCTTCAACCAGGATCAATAGATCCTTTCGCTTTAGAAATATATTCCCCGTTTCATCCAAGTAGCTGATGCCATCTACACGTAGCCGCTCCCGCAGACCTGGTAATAGGTGATCCGTGACGAGTAAAGTTGGCTGTTTACCAGCCAGTTCCTTTTCTATCGCTGGTAAATGCATGTTTCTCAACCCCTTGCGGATGAGCAAGACCCAGGTATAAAGATGCCCTTCCGCTGTTAAGAGCAATTTATTCCCTTTTTGTTCAGCTTTCCAGCCCGTGACGGCTGTCAAGCGATCTATCGCGGGCTGAGCCGTTTTTTGATTATTGATCACGTTTTTAAATTGATCACGTTTTCGTGATCAATCGAATATAATGATCATTTCCGATATGAACAAAAGAATTTTCCCTCCAACATAAGTCCTGATGGCAAATAACTGCAAGGAAAAACACAGTTTTGAGATGAGAGTTCGGCAAGAAGGAACGCAGGAGACGACAAATGTAAGGAAATTACAGCAGTTTGCTTACAACAGCGCTTAACTTTTGCCTGAGCCATTGAACTACATAAACGCAATGTCAGACTTCGATGTTTGGTCAGCGGTCAGGTTCACCTGGTTTGGCAGACTTCCGTCCGCCAGATACTGATTCCATTCGGAGCCAGAAAAAATACAATTACCACAATCAATTTCCACCCCTTCAAGCTCGCCAACAATTAGCTGGAGTAACTTAAATTGCGATTGCATTTCCTTGTCCCAAAGTTCAAAAGTAACAGAAAAACGCTGGTCATTTAAACCCAAGAATTTGATAAATATTCCGCTAGATGTGTCGCCTATCCGATCTGTCAATTGAAAGAAGTACCCGGAGTAATCGGGATACGGAATTTCAGCCAGGGTTTTACGTTCACCATGAATATACCTGTACGAAATATCCTCTCCCCTTCGTTTGAACTGATCGAGCCAAAAGTTAGGAGTTGGGATGTGACTTAAATTAGCCCTCACGAAGAATTCTCTATCGCTCGCCCAAGGTCTGAAGGAATCAATAACGATTGGCAGTTGTGTTATCTTTACACGATTGGTAACCAACGAGAAGTCGGCAGGATCGCCAAAATCCAATCGAATGCCATTTGCGTCTTGCAAAGCCAGAATCCCGAACACATAATAGTCATCCGAAATAATGGGTCCTTTTTGGTCAAAGTCCCATGCTATGACAACCTCTGGTCGCAAGGCAAATGGGAGGATTCGCCTTTCTGAATTCGCCCGATAGTTCCCGGAAATTATACAACCAATGGTAATGGTCAAGGGCTCTTTATCTACGGCAAGGATGTAGGCATCTTCCAAGAAATTATATCCGGACAACCATGTCTCCAGCTCATTACATGAATCAAATACCCATTCATTTGAATCCGACATACTATTTTCTTTTTCTGGTAAATGGCTTTTTTCCCAAGAATAACCGACCGTACCGACGTTCGGTTCTATCCACCCATCGTTTACGTCTTAACGCAGTTGCTAAACGATCAGCGGGTCCTTGATCTCCTTATCCCGCACCAAGAACCGAATCCTTCCCTTATAACAAATCCACCACATCATCTTCACCCCTCATCTTAGAAATCAAGAGCCTCACCTGACCACCTGGCAAAATTTCAAACAAGCTTCGGTTGCCTCCGCCACATGTAATCCAGAAGCTTTTTTATAATCTTCGCAATAACCAAACTTCTTCATCAGCCTTTTAGCATCTCCCCGCAACCAGTATGCTTTGCCATAAACCGGCCTCAACTCGATCGCCCTGCTCAAATCTGACACTGCCTTATCATAACTTTCCATGTGATAGTAGGCAACCCCACGTCCGTAAAATGCTCTTGAATCATTCGGATTCAACCTAATTGAGATATTATAATCATCCACCGCCTTATCGTAGTTACAAAGAAGAACCTTGATCTCGCCGCGGACAATATACGAATGAGAGTCCCTGGGGGAAAGTTGAATGGCGGTGTCGATATCGCGCAGAGCCGCATAAATGTCTTCTCCCATGTCAATCCTGGCGAGACTTCTGCATTGATAGGCTACTTCAAATTTGGGATGTAAGTGAAGCGCCAGGTTATAGTCCGCAATAGCAGCCTGGAATTTCTTCAGTGCGGCCTCAGCTGTTCCCCGTTGCAAATAAGCGTTTGCTTTTAATGGATCCAACGAAATTGCCTTAGAAAAATCCGCGATCGCGCTATCGTGCGATCCTAGCTCATTCTTGCACATCCCTCGGTTTATAAAGGCCGATAAATATTTTGGATTTAGTCTTATGGCAATGCCGTAATCGCCGATCGCCCGGGTACGATCCCCCAGTGCGGACCAGGAAATTCCCCTATTGTAAAAGGCCTTGGCATCGTTTGGCTTAAGGTCAATGGCCTTACCATAATCCCGAATTGCCGCTGCATGTTGGTTTAAATTCGCCCTTGCCACTCCTCGAGAGAGATAAGCCAACGCCTCGCTGGAATCGCATTTCAGCGCTATCGTAAAATCCTTAATTGCTTGCTCATATTTCCCGACATTTTCGGCGTTGATTCCGGCGTGGATAAATGCTGGTGCGCAATCCTGCGCTCTGACTAACGTCATATTGACCACCACTAAAAAAGCAAGCGAGCTTATTCGGATCATACCACAATAAAGCAATATAATTTCTTTTTTGCAACCACGAAAATAACGTCGTCTATCGCCTGCTTCTGGGAGATTTGACACGAGTTCCCGCTTTATTGATGTAAAACCACTCATTGCTTGTTCATGATGAGTGCTCTCCATCAGAATGTGTTTTGCAGCTCAGTGCCACTTTTGCCACCCCATTTTCGAATGGCCAGGCACAAGCGAATTGGGTCATAATGGCTATTTTGCCGTTGGCTGCGTCAGCGTACCCGATTTTGCCAGCTATCGTAATTCGAAAAAGACCATCCGCCGGCTCGTCAGGCCCATTGTCGAAAATGAAGACACTGTATAAGACGTGAAATTGTCGGTCGATTGCTATAAGGCGCCCTGCGGTATCAATCACAATGGCAAAATATCGAAAGGTATCAGTAATGCATATCGGATACTTTCCCATCGGAACAATCATTTTGCCGGCTTCATTCCTGTATCCATACGTATCCACGGCGGTGTCTGCAACCCTTATCAAAACGTCCTTTTCGTCAGACGCTTGCGCGGCAGCCATTTGGCTGGTCATCAATATAATTATAGAAACGAACGTAATCCTGATCATTGGCGTCACGGAGTATTCCGCAACAAATTAAACAAATAACCTAAGTTTGCGACCATAGCTCTTTGCACCCCTCATCAACCGAGTACAAACCATGCCTGTACCTATCCCTGTACCCAGGCATAATCGCAATACGTATTCAATTGATTGAAAACCAGATACCCAACGTAGTTCGAGTCCCAGCGGGATCACGGGGCCGATCAGAATTGTATCTGATCGGCTTTTTGTTTATTGATGCTTGGAACGAACATGTTTCCGGCCGTTTATTGAATCAAGCCTGGAATATTTTGTGCCAAAACCCTCTTTTTTCGACTGACGGAATTGTAAATACTTTTAGGTGTGTAAACTTTTCCAATTCCTTCAGAATTTCGAATCCAATGTCGTTGTATATGTTGTATTCAGACTTGCCCTCTTTATCCAGAAAATCATAAATACATTTAAGTCTGGTTGTCGTTACCGGCCTTTTATCCCACGGTAATTTGAAATTTTTTGCCAGGTCTGCCCAATGGGATAGCTCGCCATTATCATTTTTTACGAGGGCAACGTAAAAGCAAAAATCCGGGTTGGATAGCGTCAAAATAAGAAGATCACCTTTCGGTTCAATTTTTATCGGTTGTTGATATTCTTCTGGCAACCTTTTTAGCCTTTCATGAAGTACATTGATATTTGCATCTGTCGCTGATTCGGTTACGCCAAGAAATACGAAGACGGGTCTTGTTTTGGTGACAGGGTTGGGCATATTTTCAATGGTTTCTTGCCCAGAGTTATAAATGAACTGAAATTCCTCCCGTCACATACTTCATTTCCTTTTTCCTCATGGCCGCTTTATTCAAAAGCATTGCTCCTTCCCTATCCCTTTCGATAATTCTAAACCAATACTCGGCCGGGATCGAATTATTAGAGTGCAATTCCAATCGGATAGGTATATAGTCAGGGGGCATACGACGCTGGTTAATCAACTGGCTAAGCAAGGTTTCATCTATGCCAATTTCTTCTGCTAATCTCCGCCGCTTCATATTCAGAAGCTCAATGTATAATTTCAGAAAATAACCAAAAGAATACTCGTTATTTGGCTTTTCAGCCCGAAAGTAATCTTCCATCCGGAATTTTAAACCCATGAGCCTTGCCGTCAGCTTTTCCGCATCGGTCATCTTATCCCTGGCCCTTTGCCTGGCTTCAGCCAATTGCAGCTCGGCGCTCTTTTGCCGTTTCGCAGAAAGCTTTACCGGAAAGACAAAGGATTCAGCCAGATCCTTATTGTTGTTTTCTTGCAACAATTTCTTATAACTCATGATAAGTACTTTTTAATTAGTTCATATAACCGCGGTCCTTCCAGGAACAACTGCGGGCCCCCGTCCATAAAGCCGTATTTGACTTTATAATGGTTTCTTAGCTCCGTTTTACGCAAGAGTGATATACAGGCTTGCTCGAAATACTTGCTTATTGCTACCCTTCCTGCGAAAGCAATGAGATGGCCTGCTATGCCTTCATATTTTTTGTCTTTGCCCTGGTTTTCACGGGAAACGCAAAGAAGACGTATTTCAACGCGAAACTCCCGCGGAAAATCGATGAGCGCTAATAAACCTAATATCTCCGATTCTCCCTGTAACGTAAGTTTAAACAAATCGGACACTCCCCTTTCCTTCTTCCAGTCAAAGAAATATCTCTTTTTTGCAATTTGTTTGAAATCTGCGTTGGCAAGGAGGGCAATAGAAGCCTTCAGCTTTTTACCGGTCGCCACCTCGATGATTGCCATATGCTAAGTTATCAAAAACTTGGCATAAAATGTAAAGTTTTTTTCAAACGGGATGGTGTCATTTGGATTTATTTGTTACCTTTATCCCGTAAACGCTCTTCGGCTGTCGATACAACCCCGTTCAAACGGGTTAGTGGGGGGAATGAGGGGGATGAAAAAGAGAGGCAAAATAGCTTTTGAATCTGAACAAGTTACCGCAAGTATAAAACTCCCGGCGGGATCAAAAACCACGCAGCAGCGTGGTTTTTTCTTTTATGGAAGGTCCAGCCCCGCTGTGCAAAACTTCTCGTATCAAAAAAGACCAATTAGGACCAATCTGTACGGGTACCTGCGCGGGCGCCACCTCTTCGAATGTAAACTGAGTATCTCACCGATGGAATACACTAATATGACATCGTTATAATGGTTAATTTTGCTGTACGCGACAGTGTTTACCTCTATTTCTGGATAACCTGTCGATAAACCACCTATCTTAGGGTGTTAAAAATTCCAAGTGAATGACGAACTTTAAATCATTGACAATATGGACAATTGTTCTTAGCTTTTTTATACTTGTAGGCGCGGGACATGGACTTATCTGTGTGGGTTTGCTGGATGTGTTTTGGATTGTGGCCACTCTGACCGGGCGACATATTAGTCAAGATTTTGCTTCGTTCTCTTTAACGGGCTCTTACGAGCAATCGCTTGGCGCAGCCGCCTTGTTGTCTTTTCTCGGACAAGTAATTCTCCTTATATCCTTCACCATTAAAGAACCGGGTAAAATCCGGATCAAGCTTTTGGGACTTTCTCTTTTATGGGTCGGATATTATTATCTGATCCACAACTGCTTGAAGGATTCTGCCTCCCAATTGAGTTTATTTTCCGGAATTCCTTTTTTGATTTCTTCCGGACTGCTGACTTACAGAATGATTAAAGAAAAGTTGAGTAGCATACGATCACAAAGCGTTATAGAGAAAAGGTTATAGTTTTGGCGTCCAGTTATGTGGAAGTAATTCAGCACTCGAAGTTCCATAGAGCTGACCCAAAAGAAAGATAGACCAGATGCGAATGGAAAAATACCACTGGGCCATTCGAAAGCCGACACTCGGCAAATAAATCGATTTCTACTTTATTTGTACATGCACCGCTAGACGGGTTCCCTCCAGAAATAACTGAGTTCGGAGGAGCCGACAGATACAGGACTTTCTTCTTCGTACCTTTATTTGGATGAACATTATATAGATCGACAAAATTATGTTTCTGCAATCAGACCTATCATTGACAAGCGCATACGCCGCTACCTTGTTAACGGTAGCGCATCCGCAATTCTGTATAAAAACTGCTCTTATTTCAGTCCACGAGTTATTAAAGATGCTTTTTCGTTTACTTCGTAGTCTACTGAGGATACATTTTTTACAAATGGTCTGCTCACCACTGCCTTTACAAGGTCAGAGTGCATAAACTCTTCCATAGCTGTTTTGCTTTCCCATAAATAAAACCCTCCAAATGAGTTTTTTTCTTTGTCTGCTAACCAAACCTTTGAAATGAGACCCTTTACATTCGCTAAAATAGGTGCATCTGGCTCAACCATTTGCTTAAGATATTCCGCTTGTGAAATATCTTTTAATTGATAAGTGATAATTTGTGCATGCATTGTTTTAATTTTTCTGATTAATTCTACTTTGGTTCAGTTTTCTTATTTACCATAAGATTGGCTCTGAATGACATTCCAAAGATCGACATTTATTATCACTTGCCCTCCGTTCACCGATCCCTTAACTATTCCCGGAAAAATGGCGCCTCTGGTAAATGTCAACTTAATAACAAGGCTTGGCTAATGCTGAACTGGACAGGTTTCAAAAATCGGACATATTCGTCGGCGATGACGGTTCGCGTTGGATCAAGATCGATAGGAAGCCGATGCGGAGCTATCAGCCCCTACCGGGGCGAAAAGGAAGAGGAGAGTGGCGAATGTTTTGGGCATCAAGCAGTTTTTGTAGCACTATGATAGCCATTTCAGCCTTTTTCGCTATCTTCAGAACAGGTTGCCTGCTATTCATACAAAACAGTCCAGAACTATGTCGATCCGGATAGCCATCAATCACAAGACCACCTACAAATACGACCGCCCCGTATCCCTCGCCCCGCATGTCTTCCGGCTGCGCCCGGCCGTCCACTCCCGCACGCCGATCGAAGCGTATTCCTTCAAAGTGTCGCCAAAGGAACATTTTATCAATTGGCAGCAGGATCCCTTCGGGAACTTCCAGGCCAGGGTGGTATTCCCGGAAAAGACCACGGAGCTGGATATCCAGGTGGAAGTCATCGCCGAGATGGTGGTGATCAATCCCTTCGACTTCTTTGTCGAAGACTACGCAACGGATTATCCCTTCCAATACAAAGAACACCTGGCCCGGGAACTGACGCCCTACCTGGAAATAGAGGAAGGCGGCCCGCTGTTGAAGGGGTGGCTGCAAGGCATCGACAAAACCCCAAAAAGCATCAACGATTTTTTGGTTTACATCAACCGGCAGGTGAATCGCGACATCGCCTACACGGTCCGCATGGAAGCCGGTGTGCAAACAGGCGAACAGACCCTGGCCAAGGCTCTTGGCTCCTGCCGTGACTCGGCCTGGCTTTTGGTCCAGGTGCTCCGACACCTTGGACTGGCGGCCCGCTTCGTCTCCGGTTACCTTGTACAACTCACCGCCGATATCCCCTCACTGGATGGCCCATCGGGACCTGCTCAGGATTTCACCGACCTCCACGCCTGGACGGAAGTCTATATCCCGGGCGCCGGGTGGATCGGCATGGACCCTACCTCGGGACTGTTTGCCGGAGAAGGGCATATCCCCCTGGCCTGTACGCCGCACTATGTCAGCGCCGCACCGGTGGTTGGTGCCACCGACCCCTGCAATATCGAATTCTCCTTCTCCAATACCGTCACGCGCATCCACGAAGATCCCCGCGTGACAAAACCCTATTCCGAAGAACAATGGGCCATCATCGACGCAACAGGTTATGCCGTTGATGCCGACCTTCTGGCCGGCGACCTCCGCCTTACCATGGGGGGCGAACCTACCTTCGTTTCCATCGACGATATGGAATCCGAACAATGGAATACCGCGGCCGACGGCAAGGAAAAACGGCTCCTCGCACATGAACTCATCTTCCGCCTGCGACGCGAGTTCGGTCCCGATGGGATGATCCACTACGGTCAGGGCAAATGGTACCCCGGGGAACCGCTGCCCCGCTGGCAGTATGGCCTGTTCTGGCGGAAGGATGGAGTACCGCTATGGACGAACAGCGCCCTCATCGCTCAGGAAAAGGCCCCCAACACCTACACCTATAAAGATGCCCAAAACTTCATCACCGAACTCGCCCGGCACCTGGGGGTAAGCACAGAGAATATCAGCCCGGCCTACGAAGATCCCTTCCATCTGCTTTGGACGGAAGGCAAAATGCCCGTCAACATCGACCCTTCCACCGTCAACTGGAAAGACCCGCTCGAACGCCGGACGCTTTATAAATTACTGGATGCCGGTCCGGGCAATCCTGCGG